>CAJDTU010000012.1_pt1 | contig 68627 bp, 65 predicted proteins | sample 7389901 | NCBI WGS metagenome assembly CAJDTU01 (sample SAMEA7055649, study PRJEB34461) | soil metagenome | biome: terrestrial ecosystem; feature: Peninsula; material: soil | place: Antarctica | collected 2016
CGCGGCCGGCGGCGGCACCTTCACGCCGAATGGCGGCACGGGCGGCACGGGCCAGGGCGGCACTGCGGCCGGCGGCGCCGGTGGCGCGGGCGGCACCGCGACCAACACCGCAGGTAATGGCGGCAGCGGCGCGGCAACCAACGGCGATGCGTCCAACGGCGGTTCGTCCACCAGCGCTTCGAATGGCTCGGCAAGCAACGGCAGCGCCACCGGCGGCACAGGTGCTGTCGGAGCAGCGGGCGGCTCGGGCCAGGGCGGCACCGGCGGCATGGGCGGCACCGGGAACGGCGCGACCGGCGGTGGCGGCGGGCAGAACACAGTCACGGCTGGCACCTTCGACATGTCGAACACGGTCAGCGGCGGCTCGTTCGCGAACAGCGCCGGCATCACGATCGCAAGCCAGAACACCGGCTTCGCCTCCCTCGTGCAGCAAAGCGTCAACGTGCAGGCCAACCTCGCAGTCCGCTAACCCGAACTGTCGAAGAGACTGAGTGGTTAGCTGGAAGGGCCGGCGCGCCGGTTCTTCCAGTCTGGCCTTTGCACCGCATTTACCGGGAGATCTTGATGCGCACCACTATTCCAGCCGCAGGCGCGACCATCGCGGCACTGGCATTTCTGCTGCTACCCTTGGGCGCCATGGCCAGCGAGGACGCCGGCATGCCATCGAACGCGATCGCCGCCGCGGCCTTGCCTGGCGAGGCGCCTGCCGACACGATATTCGCCGCGATCGTGAGCGACGGCGAACTGGCGGCTCAGCGCGGGGGAGCCGACCTCCATGTGAACGAGAACAACGCAACAGCCGCCGTCCAGGACAACGTGGCCAGGAACCTGACCACCGGAAACAACACGATCAGCGACAGCGCCTTCTCGAACACGAATGGCGTTCCCATGGTGGTTCAGAATTCCGGCAACAACGTGATCATCCAGAATTCGACCATCCTGAATCTGCAGCTCAAATAGGCCCGTCGTGAAATACGCTGCGCGTCTCTCGCTGCTTGCGCTCCTGGCGCTCCCGATGGCGGCCTCGTGCCCGGCGTACGCGCTCGGCACTGCGCCGATCCTTGCGGAAACCGGCCACGCCTACGTCTATCCGGTGCGCACGATCAAGGAAATCAAGCAGAGCCTGGCGTTCCGGACCACGGTTCACCAGCAATACGATTTCAGCTGCGGGTCGGCGGCGATCGCCACCCTGCTCACTCACCACTATGCTCGACCCGTCAATGAAGCGACTGTCTTTCAGGCCATGTACGAAAGGGGCGACCAGGCGAAGATCCGCGTCGAGGGTTTTTCGCTTCTCGACATGAAGCGCTACCTCGAGTCCCACGGTTACCGCGCAGATGGCGTGCAGGTCACTCCCGACGAACTCGCAAAGGCCGGCATACCGGCCATCGCGCTGATCAGCGACAACGGCTACAAGCATTTCGTGGTCGTCAAGGGCATGCAGGGCAGCCGCGTGGCGCTCGGCGACCCGGCGTTGGGCACGCGGATCGTCGAGCGCGAAGAATTCGAGTCGCTGTGGGTCGGCGGGATCTTCTTCGTGATTCGCGATCATCGCGACGTCGCGCGCTTCAACGCCCCGGACGATTGGAATTCGCGCCTCGTGGCCCCGCTCGCCCTGGGGGTCATGCGCGACAGCATCGGCATGTTCGCACTGGGCGTTCCAGGCCCCGACCGCTTTTGAAACCAGGCAAAGCCATGAGTTCTCGCACGCTTCTTCGTCCTTCATCGGGGGGCTGGCTGCTCGCCGCCCTGATGACAACTTCCGTCACTGCATGGGCCCACGACGCCGATTCTCCCGAGCTTTGGGCTGCGGTGCCGGACTCCGAGCTCTCGCAGATGCGCGGCGGGCTCGATCTGGGCTTCCTGGTCGCGAACTTTGCCATTGAGCGCGCCGTGCGCATCAACGGAGAAGTCGTCTCGCTCACGCGCCTCGTGATAACCGATCTGCCCAACCTGTTGAGGGGCGGGATGCCCGATATCCATCTATCCGGCAACCTCGCAAACCTGGTTCAGGTCGGCCAGGGAAACGCCAGGGCCGAGTCGATCAACTCAGCAACGCAGGCAGCGGTCGGCGAAACCCTTGCGGCCGTCACATCGAGCGGCCAGGGCAATCCTGCGCCGGGGAACTCCGGCGTCGCCTCGACATCGAACGCGGCGAATCTGCAAGGGCAGTTTGGCCCGGGCCTGGCGCAGGCGGTTGCGCTCGCCAACGGCGAGGGCGGCGTGCAGCCGCCGGCTCCGGTAGCGACCCCTTCGGCCACAGCGAATGCGCCGGCGCCGGCTGCCGGCGCGTCGTTGGCGGTGTCGCCACAGGCGCCGAACCCGCCGGCAGCAAGCTGGCAGTCGGCCACCGCGCAGGCGGGAAGCGCTGCCGCGGCCGGAGCCCAGGCCGCGACCGCGCCGCTCACCACCTCGCTCTCGATTCCGATCGGCAACACCGGTCAGGTGATCAATGTAACGAGCATCCCCAATGCGGCGGCATTCGCCACCTCGATCCAGAACTCTGTGCAAGCGACCCGCATCGACACTGAAACCAGCATCAGCGCCTCGCTGAGCAGCCTGGCGGCACTGCGGTCATCGAACTTTGCCGCGGCCCTTCGCCAGCAGGCGATCGACTCGGTGCGCCGTTAACGGTTAACCGAGAGTTCGGGCTAGGGTTCGGGGCGCGCCTCGGAAGACTTTCCCGAGGCGCGATTCTCACAGCGAGTAGGGAAACCGCATGGTGAGTTCGAGGTCCGGGCTATCCCCGGTCACTCCGACGCCGAGCGAGAGATTCATGTTCCACTTCGGAGTGAGGCGATATGCCACTCCGAAGCGCAAGGTTCCGAGCTGCAGCCGGCCGGACGGCGCAAGAACCCTGGCCACCTGCTCCGGGTCGCGCTGGTCGGTCGTGTTCACGATACTGTGCTGATAGCCGATGCTGAATGACGCTTTCTCATTCAGCGCAAGCCCCATGCCGAAGTTCAGATCGAGCACGCCGCCCGGTCGCACGGTACCGAATCCGTTGCCGACGTCCCGGGAAAAGCTGTGCATGTAGGCGGCGCCGCCGAAGAACACCGCCGGATCCGACGGGTAGAGCACGGTGAACCCGCCCTGCACCGCCTGGAACCCCGAGCCCGTTGGAAGCTCGTTCTGAAGGCCGGTACCGGGATCAATAGGCACTTCGAACACGCCTTTCCCGGTGCGTGACTTGTATCGCAGGTAACCGATATAAACGGCGTTATCGCCGCGGAACTGATTGAACTGGTAGCGGCCGGCGAGTTCGATGTCGCCCAGCCCCCTTCCGCGCGAGTCGAAGAACTGATCGGTGACCGAGGGCGTGGCAAGCGGACGCGTCAGCGTCGAACTGCTCGCGGAAATCCAGGGCACTTTCGCTTCGATTTCAAAGCGGTTGGTCAGGCCGTAGCGCGCAGTCACGGCGAAGCTGGAGATATCGCGCGATACACGGCGCACATCGATCAGACCGATCGTGATGGCCGGGATCACGCTGTAGCCGACCAGCGCGACCCGGTTGTCGGTCGAATGAACGAACTGGTACGTGGGCTCCAGAACCAACTTGCCACGCGGGGTGAGCGCGGTGGGCTCGTCGAAGATTCGAGCGGTAACCTCCGGCCGATCAGGCTGTTGCGGGGCTTCTCCGACCGGCCTTCCCGCCCCCGGCTCCTGGCCACTGGCGCCGCCCTGCGCTGCCTGCGCGGTGGGCTGAATCCCGGAATCGGCGCTCACGCTGCGCGCCTCTGTATCCCGCGCATTGTTTGCAGGCAAGGGTGCAGTGCCGCGCCCCGAGAGGCGGTTCAGCTGAGTGTCTGTCCAGCGTCGATGCTGCTCGAGCGCAGCGTCGAGCCGACGCTGCTCCTCGGCGACCTGGTTCTTCAACTCCTGGAGCTTGTGGGCAGTATCGTCGAGCCGACGCTCGATATCGCGCAGAGTGCTCTCTGCTCCAAGTGGCGGATCGGCCGGGCTTTGCGCTCGACAGGCCGGCGCAGCCGTGGCGAGGCCGATTCCCAACGCAAGCGCAAGCACCCGGCCGGATGCAAGTCCCATTCCCTCGACCATATTGCTCCCCTCGCATGTAGACAGGATTCTCGCGCCCGTCCGATCTCGCGAACTGCAAAAAAAAACAAGCTTATTCAATGATCATCGACAGCGGTGTGATGAACCGCACCTGAGCCAAAACGGCGGCCCTTGGGCTGAATCGCGAGGCGTTGCGCCAATCGGTAGAGCGTGACCCGGGATACGCCCAGTTCGCGAGCGGTAGCGGCCATGTTGTAGGTATTGCGGTCAAGCGCAGCGAGGATGTGGTCCCGTTCGCTGGTGAGTCTTGCCTTCGCAAGCGAGGATGCAGGCACGATCGTCTTCGCCAGCGAGAGCCCGAGATCCGCGGGCGAGATCATGGTTGTGTCGCACATGATCATTGCCTTGTGCACGCGGTTGATCAGCTCCCGCACGTTGCCAGGCCAGGCATAGGAAGTCATGGCTTCGATGGCCTCGCTGGACAGTCCGTGGACGTCGGGCGCCTTGTGCGTGCGATAAAGCTCGAAGACATGCTCGGCAAGCAGCCCGATGTCATCGGGACGGGAGCGAAGGGCCGGCATCTCGATATGCAACACATTGAGCCGATAGAACAGATCCTCACGAAAATGACCGCCGCGGACTGCTGCGACGAGATCTACGTGGGTGGCGGCAACGACTCTCGCGTCGATCTTGATCAGCCGGGTCGATCCGAGTCGCGTAATGGTCGATTCCTGCATGAAACGCAGCAAACTCGCCTGCGATTCGAGCGGCAAATCGCCGATCTCGTCAAGGAAGATCACGCCGCCATTCGCGGCTTCAAAACTTCCGATCTGTCGTTGATGCGCGCCGGTGAAGGAACCTTTCTCGTGACCGAAGAGTTGCGCCTGCATCAGCGTGGCAGGGATCGCTCCGCAGTTCACGGCGATGAACGGGCCGCTGCGCCGCTCCGATTCCCGGTGCACTGCCAGCGCTGCGATCTCCTTGCCGGTGCCGCTTTCACCGCTGATCAGCACGGGCGCATCGACGCGCACCACCTTTTCCAGGGTGCGGTAGAGATTCAGCATCGGCGCACTCGCGCCGATCATGCCGAACCGCCCCTGGGAGCCATTGATCTTCTCGGAAACCTGGCGGCGCAGCGCTGCTTTGCCCACGGCATGCCCGAGGGCAAACAGCAGCCGGCGCGTATCGAGCGGCAAGGTGTGAAAGTCGAAGAAGGCGCGAGCGAGAACGGATGCAATGTCCCGAACACGCAGCACCTCGGGGGTGATGACGGCGATCCACTCGATATCGCTTCGGGCCACTGCCGCGGACAGCGCGCAGGCGCTGAACGTAGTCGCTTCGTCGATGACTGCGATGCCGACCACGCACTCGCTGGAGTGCGAACCGACCGCAACCCGGTGGGGCGACTGGACCTGCTCGATCGCCCAATCGGCGCCGCCCAGGGCCGGGCGCAGGTCAGTGTCGGAACCTGAGGCCTGCAGCAACAACACACGCCGGATCATTTCTTCTTTGTTCCTCTGATCGTACATTTGCAGGCGTCAGGCGCGGGACGCCAAGTGCGCGTGCTTGCTCCTGTTGTCGCGATAACAATGCCAATGCAGGTCGACAGACTATGCGAAATGTAACGGGAGGTACATCACCAGAATGGATGCGAATCCGGGCTCGGTTGCCGCATTTCAGACATATGTCACAGTCTCTGCACAAGAGTCGGCATCCGGGTTCCAAGTGAACATTCATGACCAGGACAGCAGCTTGCATGCGAACCGAAGGTTCTCCTCCCGGGGTGCGGTGCGATCGGCGCAGCCCTCTCAGCCGGCCTGCCTCATCGCGAGCGCGCCCCGGCCGGTGTCGCGGGGTCCCTGCCGCTCCCGATGGCGATTCCCCGCAGCGCGAGGCTGACGAACGCCAGGCTCCAGGCGCCGGCAGACAGGGCGACCAACGCGTCCTGCCAGGCCGGCGCCACGAAGGCCAGCGAAAAGCGTGCGAGTGCAGCCACGATCAGCGCTGCTGCGCCCAGCCTCTCGATGAGGCCAAGCCGCGTGCCGGCGGCGAGCGTTCGATTCATCATTGCCCAGATCATTCCGCCCACCAACCCGACTGCCAGCGCGTGCGTACCGGCTTGCGGGGGCGCCCACTCGCCGGCGGCGCTCGTCAGCAGCCAGACCGGCAGCCAGGCGTAGGCGATCAGCAACATGGCCAGGCGCAGGTCGGTGCGCGCGGCAGCAAATGGCGACCAGCCCCACCAGCGGCGCAAGTGCGCAAGCGCGGCGAACGCCGCCGCCAAGTCCGCCACCGCCGAATCGGGAAGCAGCACGCGCAGTGCGATGGCAAGGGCCAGGGCACCGATCGCGATCCGTTCGACCTCGGTGCGGAGGCGCGCGGGACGCGACGGCAACCGGCCATTGACGAGGCCGGGGATCACCTTGCCGGCGATCACCGCGATCAGCACCGACGCGAGCTCCAGAACCAGGAGCGGTGCAAGGATCGAAAGCATCAGCACGATCGGCGCGCAGGCGAACAGCAAGTTGCTCGGAGCCGGCGCCTTGACCGCTCGCTTGATCAGGACGAATGCGGCGATCGCAAAGAAGGCAACATCGGCGAGCGGCGCGAAGCGGGCGATCGGCAGCGCGCACAGAGAAAGCGCGCGCGCCGCAAACCAGGTGAGCACCAGTGCCCAGGCTACAGTGCTTCGATCCACGGGCCAGCGGCGCGCGGGCGCAATCAGGAAGCTTACGATCGCCGCGCCGACAAAACCCGAAACCATCGAGCGGGCATGCCAGTCGATCGAGTGCGCGGCCTCGGGCCAAGTGGCGGCACCCTGCCACATCCAGATGATCGCGACCCACAAGGGAACCGCTGCTGCCGCCCAGATCGCCGCGAGCCGATACATCGTTCAGCGCGCGGCAGTGCGGGCGCGCCGTCGCCACGCGGCGCGCGGTCCTGAAGCGGGCGTCTCGCGCAGCCTGGGCAATATCGCCGAGCGGAGCATGGGCAACCTTGGCGAAAACATGATCGGGATCAACGTTGGTCGCGAAGGCGATGGGGGATGGGGCGTTTGCGGGTGGAATGCCGACTTGCGAGGGGCCCTCGAGCTTGCCGCTGCCCGGCGCACAGATTAACATTCACGCGCGCCACACCTTTCGGAAGTCCTCGCATGCCAGCTTCCCGGAGCTCGGTGCCAATGTGCGCACTCCAAGATAGCCGACCCGTAACCACCGGTTCTCGCGCCAGCGAGCAGCGCCGGGGCCTGCCCCTGCTCGCCCTGGGATTCCGGCCACTTTACCTGCTCGCGGCGCTGTTCGCTGCAATTGCGGTTCCGCTGTGGATCGCACAACTGGCCGGCGTGATCCCCGGCCCCGCGCACCTGCCGGCCGTGCTCTGGCACGGACACGAGATGATTTTCGGCTTCGCGATTGCCGCCATCGCGGGCTTCCTGTTCACCGCCGGCCAGGTCTGGACCGGGCTGCCCACGCCGCGCGGCTGGCTGCTCGCCGTGATCGCGGCGCTGTGGATCGCTGCTCGCGTGGCCAACTGGGCCGCGCCCCCGCTGGCCGCCATGGCGCTCGACGCCGCCTTCCTGCTGTCGGTCATGATTCCGCTCGGCCTGGCGCTCTGGCAAAGCCACAACACCCGCAATCTGTTCGTGCTCGCGGTGTTCACGGCGTTCCTGGTCGCGAACACGCTGTTCGATCTCGCGCTGCCCGGCCACCTGCCGTTCACGCCGCAAACTGCCCTTCATTTGGCGGTGTTCGTGATCATCATGCTCGAAACGGTGATTGCCGGCCGTGTAATCCCGGCCTTCACCGCAAATGCGGTGCCCGGCGCCAGGCAATGGCAAAGCGCACAGCTCGATGCACTCGCAACCGGCGCCACCGCCTGCGCACTGCTCCTCGTACTCGGGCGTGCCGGCCCGGGGCTGACCGCAGCGGTCTGCGCCGTGGCCGCAGTCCTCCAGACGGTGCGCCTGGCCAGCTGGAACCCCTGGGCGGCGCGGCATAACGCCTTGCTTTGGGTCCTGCACGTGTCCTATGCATGGATTCCCGTGGGTCTGTTGCTGCTCGCCTTCGCCTCAATCGGCTGGATTGCGGAAAGCGCGGGCTTGCATGCGCTCACGGTGGGTGCGATCGGCGGCCTGATCATCGGGATGATGACCCGCACGGCGCTCGGCCACACCGGCCGCCCGCTCGTTGCCGGACGAGCGGAAGTCGCGATGTACGTGCTGGTTCAACTCGCGGTGGTGTTCAGGCTCGCCCCGATGCTGTTCACCGGCCTGCCCTGGATGCCATTCATGAGCGCGGCCGCGCTCGCCTGGTCGGCTGCCTTCGTGCTGTATCTCGCGAAATACGCGCCGATGCTGATTGGACCCCGCGTCGACGGACGAGCGGGGTAGGAGAACCGGCCATCGCCAAGCCCGCCCGGGACGCGGCGCGCTTGTGCGATGGCCGCTGTTTTACTGGATGTCGAGCCGCTTGGCCGCCGGCGCTGTTTTTTTCGGCAAAGTCAGCATCAACACGCCATCTTCGAACTTCGCAACGGCGCCCGCTTCATCGACGTCTGACGCAAGAGAAAAGCTGCGCGCGAGCGAGCCGTAATACCGCTCGCTGCGCAAGACCCGCTCGCCCTCCTTCTGCTCGGACTCTCGCTTGACCTCCGCGGAGATCGAGACGCGGTTGCCGTCGATCTGCACCTGGATGTCTTCCTTCTTCACGCCCGGCATCTCGGCGTGAACCGTGTACTCGTTATTGGATTCCTTGACCTCGACCCGGATCTCCATGGTGTCGTTGCCTTGCGCCCTTGCCGGCTGGGACAAGGCGCGGAACAACTCCGGAAACACTTCGGCGAATGGGTCGTAAACCGACAGACGTGCCATGACTTCACTCCCTGAAAGGTCCTGCTAACAAATTCGGCCGCCCAGCCCGGATTCGGGACAAGACCGGAACGACCGCCCACAGGTCGATATGCGCACCCAGGGGCACGGTTTCAAGGGGCAGAACCGACCGGTGGGAGTCGCCGGCCAAAGGGTGAAGCTCACACCCGCTCGATCAGCGTGGCGATTCCCTGGCCCACGCCGATGCACATCGTGGCCACTGCCCGCCTGCCACCGCTGCGCTGCAGCTGGCTGACCGCCGTCAGCACCAGGCGCGCGCCCGACATGCCGAGCGGGTGGCCAAGTGCGATCGCCCCGCCGTTCGGGTTCACGTGCGGTGCATCGTCGGCGACACCGAGCAGGCGCAACACCGCCAAACCTTGCGCGGCAAAGGCTTCGTTCAGTTCGATCAGATCGATGTCGCCGATCCTGTAGCCGGTTTTCGCGAGAAGCTTCTGGGTAGCCGGTGCCGGACCGATGCCCATTACGCGGGGCGCCACCCCGGCCGTTGCCATGGCAACCAGCCGGGCGCGCGGCGTGAGACCGTGACGCTTCACGGCGTCTTCGCTGGCCAGGATGATCGCAGCGGCGCCGTCGTTCACGCCCGATGCGTTGCCGGCAGTCACGGTGCCGTCGGGCTTCACGATCGGCTTGAGCTTCGCAAGCGCCTCGGCCGAGGTCTGGCGCGGATGCTCGTCGCGGCTGACCACCACCGGATCGCCCTTGCGCCGGGCAATCGACACCGGCACGATCTCGGCGTCGAAAAAGCCGCTCTGCTGCGCGGCTGCGGTGCGCTGCTGGCTGCGCAGCGCCAGTGCGTCCTGGTCGTCGCGCGATATCTTGTACTCGCTCGCCACGTTCTCGGCGGTCTCGGGCATGGAGTCGATACCGTGCTGCTTTTTCATGAGCGGGTTCACGAAACGCCAGCCGATCGTGGTGTCGTAGACAGCGTTGGCGCGCGAGAACGCGCTGTCGGCCTTCGGGATCACGAAGGGTGCCCGCGACATGCTCTCCACCCCGCCGGCGATCGCGAGATCCATCTCGCCGGCGCGGATCGCGCGTGCGATCGTGCCCACCGCGTCCATTCCCGAGCCGCACAGGCGGTTCACGGTCGCACCCGGCACTTCGACGGGATAGCCGGCCAGCAGCAAGGCCATCCGCGCCACGTTGCGGTTGTCCTCGCCCGCCTGGTTGGCGCAGCCCAGGATGATCTCTTCGATGGCGCCAGGATCCAGATCGGAATTGCGCGCGAGCAGCGCACGCAACGGAATGGCAGCGAGGTCATCGGCGCGCACCGAAGACAACGCGCCGCCGTAGCGACCGATCGGGGTGCGAATGGCGTCGCAGATGAAGGCTTCTCTCATGATTCGAATCCTCGAAGGTGACTGATACAGAGGCGCGATCAGAGTGCCCGCTGCGCGCGGCGCACCCAGAAACGTGCAATGGCGGGCGTCAGGGCTTCCGGTCGCCGCGGCCAATGCGCAGCGGCGCTGCCCTCAGGCGGGCGAGTCTCTCGAAAATCAGGCGCTCGATCCACTCGCGCGCGACGATGCTTACGATGAGCGGCGCCGCCTGTGATATTCGCATAACCGCTGCTCAGCGTCCGACTCGAGCCGCTGCACAGGAGGCCATGACGCATGGCATTGCCACCGTTGCTGGCGACGCTGGAATCTATGCCTCTCGAGTAATCCCGCCGCCGACGCCATCGGGTCCCGCGCCGTCCGCTTCTTCGAGCCCCGCGTCGAGCGCGAGCACTTGCGGGCGCAGCCAGCGCAGCAACAGCAGGCCGGGCAGCGCCGCGATCACACTGAACACGAAGAAATTCGGCCAGCCGAAGGCTGCCACCATCACCCCGGAAACCGGCCCCACATATACCCTGCCGATGGCTGCGAGCGCCGACAGCAGCGCGTATTGTGCCGCCGAAAAACGCCGGTCGGTCATCGCCATCAGAAACGCAACGAAGGCCGCGGTGCCCATACCGCCGCACAGGTTCTCGAAGCCGATCGCGGCCGCCATCAGGGTGTAGCTCTTGGGCTGCACCGACAGCAGCCAGTAGCCGAAGTTCGACACCGCCTGCAGCACGCCGAACAGCATCAGCGAGCCATAGAGCGGCCGCTTGGCGAGCCAGGCGCCGCCGGCGAGCGCGCCGACGATCGTTGCGACCAGCCCGAGCACCTTGTTGACGGCGCCGACCTCGGTGGGCGTGAAACCGGCGCCACGGATCAGGAAAGTCGTCGAGAGGCTGCCGGCAAACGCATCACCGAGCTTGTAGAGAACGATCAGCGCGAGCAGCCAGGCAGCGCGTTCGCGTGAGAAAAACGAGTCCCACGGAGCGAGAAACGAGGGGAAACCGGCCGCACGCGCCGCGCGCAAGGCCGCAATGCAGGCCGCGAGCAGCATCGCCGTATTCGCTCCCAGCGAAGCAAAGCGCCCCTCGCCCAGCCATTGCCAGGGCAACTGGCGCAACAGCCAGAACGTGCCGGCACCGGCGCCGAGCATTGCGACGAAACCGAGCAATTCGCGCCGCACGTCGCTTTTCAGAGGCTCGGCGGGCGGCGTGCCGGGCGCCCACAGGGTGATCGCCGCCATTGCGACGAACAGCCCGCCCATCAACCGGAACATGCCCGGCCAACCCAGCCACTGGTCGGCGAGGATCAGCGCCAGGCCGCCCGATACCAGCATTGCGAGCCGGTAACCCAGAACCGACACCGCCGCACCGGCGCCGCGTTCGTGCTCGCCGAGCAGGTCGGTGCGATAGGCATCGAAGACGATGTCCTGCGATGCCGAGAGGAACGCGATCGCCACCGCGCAGGCGCCGACCGCCGCCACCGAGGCGCGCGGATCGAGCGTGGCCATCACGAAGCACGCTGCCGACAAGCCCAGTTGGGTGGTCATCAGCCAGCCGCGCCGACGACCGAGTAGCGGCGGCTCGAAGCGATCGGCGAGCGGCGCCCAGACGAACTTGAAGGTATACGGCAGGCCGGCCAGCGCGAAAAAGCCAGGAGAGCGCGAGCGGCAGTCCGCTGGCAAAGCCGAGCAGCAGCATTGCGGCAATGCGGCGGTTGCCGAAAACCTGCAGGATGGGGCGAGGTGGAGTCACTGGGGGCGCAGTTTACCTGCGCGTTGCGACCATCGCTCCAACTACTGGGGCTCTATATAGATACGGCTGATCTTCGGAAACCGTTCCTGTATCTGCCGCTCCATGTTGTCGATCGCACGGGCGACGTCCGGCCCCGGCGTCTCGTCCTCGAACTGCACATCGAGCGTGAGCAGCACCTCCTCGGGGCCGATGTACATGGATAGCGCTCGCCCGACCCCGCGCACCCCTGCCTGGGCAAGCGCGATGTCTCGAATCGCCGCCACGGTTTCCCGGCGCACGCCTTCTCCGACCAGCAGGCCCCGCGATTCGTGGATCAGCAGCACTGCCACGCCGGCGAGCAGCACCCCGATCGCGATGGAGGCGGCGCCGTCGAGCTCCGGCATGTCCAGCCAATGGCTCAGGAAGATGCCTACCGCAGCGATCGCAAGTCCGACCAGGGCCGCCGAGTCTTCGGCCAGCACCGTATAGGTCGTAGGATCCTTGCTGGTGCGAAGCGCGCGCCAGAACGGCCGCGAGCCGGTCTCCCTGATGAACTGGCGCAGCGCGATGGCGAAGCTCGCGCCCTCGAACAACGCGGCGATCCCGAGCACGACATAGTTCCAGGTGGGATCGTGCAGCGGCTCCGGATCGCGCATGTGCATGACGCCTTCATAAAAGGAGATGCCCCCGCCGAGCCCGAAGATGAGCACGGCGACGATGAGGCTCCAGAAGTACAACTCCTTGCCGTGGCCGAACGGATGCTCCGCCGACGGCGGGCGCTGGCTCATCTTCATGCCCACGAGGAGCAGGAGGCCGTTACCGGTATCGACGGTGGAGTGCACGCCCTCCGACATCATTGCCGAACTGCCGGTGATGCCGGCGACCCCGAATTTCGTGGCGGCGATCGCCAGGTTCGCTGCTATTGCGCCATAGATTGCGAGTTTCGATTCGGCCACGCCAGCGCGCTTCCGACGCTGCTGCCGAGGAGCCTCTCAGGCCGCGGCCGGCTCGCTCACGCGGCCCGCGAAGTCCACGAACCAGGCACGGACCGACGGGTAAGAGGCGAGCAAGGCATCGCGGCGCGCCGGGGGCAGGATCGACAGCGTGGTTGAAAGGCCGTCGGCGAGGGTGGCGCGGGGCGCCGTGACCGACACCGAGGCGTAGTAGTTGGCGCTGCGACCCGTTTTCGGATCCAGCAGGTGATGGATGAGCGGATCTGGCCCGAAACGCGTCCCGTAGCCGCCCGAGGTGGCCAGCGCCGGCAGCATCCCCGTGTCGCTGCCCAGCGGCAGATCAAAGAGCGCACGGCTCGGTTCGGCCGGGTCGGCAATGGCAGCACGCCACGGCGCGCCGTCCGGGCGATGCCCGAGGGCGCGTCCTTCCCCGAGATCGATCAGGACGTTCTCGAAGCCACTGGCCCGGAGAAGGTCGGCGATGCGATCGGTGACGAAACCCTGTGCGACGCCGTTCAGGGTGACCCCGGCGCCCGCGCGAGCCAGACGGATGCGATCGCCCTCGAGCTCGACCGCGCTGAAATCAACGAGCCGCAGCGACTCGGCGATGGCTTTCGCCGACGGGCCGCTGGCCGGCGCGCCGGGCGCGCAGAAGTGGTCGAGATAGAGGCGAAACAGCGGCTGCACCGTGGGATCGAAGGCGCCGTTGCTGCTTTGCGCCAGGGACAGACCGAACGAAAGGAGCTCGACGAGTTCAGTTGGCGGGTCGGCCAGTTCGCCCGCTGCGTTCAGGCGCGAGAGCGCCGAGTCGGGCCGATAGAGACTGAACACCGCTTCGAGCCGCTCGATCTCCGCTACACAGCTCGCGATCGTCGCCCTTGCGTGCGCCCGGTCCGGGTGGACGAGAGTCATCGAGGCGAGCGCGCCCATCGCCTCACCCTTCCAGACGCTCGACGGAGGCGGCGGCGCGGCGAGCGCGCGGAATGCCGGCAGGGACCCTGCCGCGGCGCAGGACGCGGCGATTGCCAGAAAGCGTCGGCGATTCAGCATGGCGGGCTCCTCAATGGGTGACAGATTTCGCATGGTCGGACCGATCCGGATTTTCCGACGGGCCCGGATAACCGGAATGGCTCGGGGCGTCGTCGCCGGGCGCTTCGCCCTTTTCAGACGCAGCCGGCGACAGGTCCACCGGTCCGAGCACGTACGCGTCGGGAATATCGTCGAGCCGGGCGAGTTCGCCGCCGTGCTTTTCGCGGAACGCCTCGGCTGCGCTCTTCTCCGAGAACGGCACCGCCTCGGGCGCGCCCATGCCGCCGCGCATGTCACTGTCGACGACGAACCACGCGGTGCGCGCGTCGACCCAGGCGCCTCGCTCGGGCTTGTCCCAGTGCTTCGCCTTGCCCATGTCGTTGACGTAGGTCACTGCGACGTCGCGCGCTTCTTCGGGCAGGCGCAGGAAGGCAATCGTGTCGCGCACCGACGAAAACCAGATCGGCTCGGTGCGACTCGCGAGGAAGATCTGTCCCTTTGGCCCCTCATGATCGGCAAGCAGCATCCCGCAATAATGGCCGAGCGCTTCGGTGGAGACTTCAGCAGGGGCAGGGAGCGCCGACGTTGAGACCGGCTCGTCGCAGCCTGCGAGCCCGGAAATCGCGAGGCTCGCCGCGACGAGCATAGCCCATCGCATCTTCATATCGATTTCCTCTGGAAGGCGAACACCGCGAGCAAGAGCGGTGCCACCACCCAGGCGGCGAGCACGGCGAGGAAGGCTGCAGGCGGCAAGGCCGCTGCATCGCCCGGGCCGGCCATCCCGCTGTAGACCGACACGCTCGCGCTTGCGGTCATATTGAACAGCCGGTACACATCGGCCGGATTGAGCAGCAACACCGCGTTCAGCACCCGCTCGGTCACGATGCGCCCCTGGTCGGCGACCAGGATACCCAGCACGGCGGTGTCGTAGAGCAATACGAAGAACAGCCACGCGCCGACCGCCAGTCCGGCAGCCGTGGCGCGCTCGCGCACGACGGTGCTCGCCAGCACGCCCATCGACACGAAGGCGGCGCCCAGCATGATCGAGGTGAGGACCATCGCCGCGTAGGCGGCCCATGCCTCGGCGCCGATATCGAACTGAAGCCAGAGCGTGCCGGCGGCGGCGCCATAACCGATCAGGGTCGCAATGCCGAGGATGCTCATCTGGCCAACGGCCTTGCCGACGATCACCTGCCAGCGCGCGACCGGGTACGACAGCAGCAACATCAGCGTGCCGCGCTCCTGCTCGCCGACAATCGCGTCGAAAGACAGGAGCAGGGCAATCAGGGGCACGAGGAAAATCGTGAGGCTTGCCAGGCTGACCACCACGACGGCAAGCGGGTCCGCCTTGATCGTGCCGGTCGGCGCGTTTCCGAGCAGCACCAGGGAAAGCGCCAGGGCCGCCAGCAGCAGCGTGGTCGCAACCACCCAGCGGTTACGCAGTCCCACCCGAATCTCCTGGGCGGCGAGGAGGAAGACGTTCATGTTGCGCCTGCCTGCGTCTCGACCAGGTGCCGGTACAGTTCCTCGAGCCCGGGGGTCGTGATCTCGATGTCCTCGACGAGATCGCCCAATGCGGTAACCGCTCGCAATACGGCCATCTTCGAATGCGGCGGCACCCGCAACTCGAGTGCATCGGCGGTGCGATCGATACAGCGCGCATCGGCCGGAAGCCGCTCGATCACCTGGCGAGTAGTGCACGGGCGCACTCGCAGCCGAAGGCGCACGTCGGCTTCCACGCCCTGGCGCAATTCGGCCAGGGTGCCGGCCGCCAGCAGCCGGCCGCGATTCATCACCGCCACCCGATCCACCCGGTTCTCGACTTCCGCCAGGGCGTGGGTCGAAACGAGCACCGTGGCGCCACTGCCGCGCAGCGTGTCGATCATGTTGAAAACTTCGATCCGCGAGGCCGGATCCAGCCCGCTCGTGGGCTCATCGAACAGCAGCAGCTTCGGCTCTCCGATCAGCGCCTGGGCGATGCCGAGGCGCTGACGCATGCCCTTCGAGTAGGTCGAGACCCTGCGATGGGCAGCGCCGGCAATGCCGACGAGCTTGAGCAACTCGGCGTTGCGCCGCGACGAATGGCCCTTGAGCCGGGCATAGAAGGACATGAGTTCAGTGCCCGTCATGGCACCGTGAAACGCTACGTTCTCGGGCAGAAAGCCGACCGTGCGACGCGCCTCGGCGCCTCGATGGCCTGCGGGGTCGACGTTCGACACACGCACGGACCCGACGTTGGGACGGATGAGCCCGAGGAGCAGCTTGATCAGAGTGGTCTTGCCGGCACCGTTGTGCCCCACCAGCGCGGTCGCCTCGCCGGCGCGCAAGGCAAGCGAGACATCCTGCACGGCGATCACGTCTTTGTAGCGCCTGGTCACGCCGCTCCATTCGGCGATGGCGCTCATGGCAAAGGCGGGGGCGGAATCCGCGGCGGGCGCATCAGCGGCGCGCTGTCCACGACACCGCCGGGATAAAGCGCGGGAAATCGCGCTTGCGCCCAACGCACCATCTGCACCGCCGGACTGCTGACCAGTGCTTTCGCCTGGGGAAGCGTCCAAAGAATCTCGTCCATCACGTCGTTCGGACGATAGGGCCGGTCGGCAATGCCGTCGCCGTCCAGGTCGAAGGCGGGGTTGTCGCTCCAGTAGTTGCCGCGGCCCTCGAAGGTCCAGTCGACGTAGCGCGTTCCAACGTACTTGACCTGCACCCGGTTGGCGACGAACGCGTTGCCGGTCATCGTGTTGCCCTCGGAGCCGGCGGTGAAGTGAATGCCGATCGGGCACCCTTCGAACCAGTTCTCGGCGATCCGGTTGTTGTTGGCGTTGTAGACGAACACGCATTTCTCACCGCCTGCGCGAACGACGTTGCCGATCAACTGCGAGTCATTGGTCGAGTTCAGCAAGAGCCCATGGTCCCTGTCGTTATCCGACACGTTGTCGCGGATCTCGAGCCGTTCGGAATACATGATTGCCCAGCCGACATGATTGCCGCGCGAGTGATTGCCAATGATCCGGCTGTCGTTCGTATACATATAGTGGATGGCAAAGCGCAGGTCGGAGAAGGTATTGTTCTCGAAGGTGTTGCGCTTGCTGATCTTGACGAAAATGCCGTCGCGGCCATGGCTGATTGCGTTGCCGATGACCTTGGCGTCGGGCGCGTTCCAGATCGACACCCCGTTGCCAGCCTCCGACAGGCGCATGTCCTGGCGCCCAACGATCACGTTATTCTCCACGAGAGAACCGCTCGCGCCGTGCAGGTAAACGCCGAAGAGATTGTCAAGCAGCCGGTTCGAGCGGATGTCGGCGCGCTCGGCCGTCTGCTTGACGAGGATCGCGGAGTCCATCGCGGGCAGGTCCGTTCCGGACCCGGTGATCTCGAGACCCTCGATGTGGACGTCGGGCGCAGTGATCGTGACCACGCTGCCCTCGCCCGTGCCGGCGAGCGAGGCGCCAGCCTCGCCGAGCAGCGAGAGCGTGCGGTCGATCCGTACCGGGCCGGCGTGCCGCCCGGGCGCCAGCCGAATGACATCGCCGGGCGCCGACGCCTCGATGATCGGCTGCAGCGCCTCGCCGGGCTGCACGGTGCGCTCGGCGGCCCCGGCCGGGGAGCCTGCCACGATGGAAGTGGAGACGACCAGCGCGCAGGCGGCGCAGGCTGCAGCAAGCCGGATCGCCTCGATCCGGGCGCCTGCGGGCCGCAACCCACCGCCAGCCGGACGCATCGGATCGGCTGCCCCTTCCAATCGGCGCTTCAGTCTAGGCACTGCTCGGCTCGACCAGCATGCGCCCCTTCATCTCCATGTGCAGCGCGTGGCAGAACCACTGGCAGTAGTACCAGTAGACACCCGGGCGGTCGGCGATGAAGGTGACCGAAGACGTTTCTTGCGGCGAGATTTCCATGGCGATGCCGTAGTTGACGATGGTGAAACCGTGCGTCAGGTCTTCGACGGTGTCGCGGTTTGTCACGTAGACCGTGACCTCGTCGCCCTGCTTGACCTTGAAATCGGTCAGACTGTAGGTTGGGGCCACCGAGAACATGTAAACGCGCACCTTGTTGCCGTCGCGCACCACGTCGGCCGCGCTCTCGAGGTCGATCTTGTCCGCCTTGGCCTGCTGGCGCGCCTCGTCCCACATCGGGTCGTCGCGGCTCCAGACCCTCACCGGGTTGACCTTCGAGTGATGGACGATCGCCACGTCATGCGGCTCGGCGGACGACGGGCCATCGTGCACGAGGAACATCTGGTCGCCCGAGATGTCGATCAGCTGATCGTTCTCAGGGTGTAGCGGCCCCACGTTCAGGAACCTGTCCTTGGAGAACTTGTTCAGCGAGAGCAGCCACTTGCCGTCGGCCTCCTTGGTCTCCCCCATCGACGTATGGTTGTGCCCCGGCTGGTAGTGCACGTCGAGCTTCTGGATGATCGGATCGACGTCCTTGCCGTTGAACTTGTCGATGGCCTTCTGGATGTTCCACTTGACGATCTGGCTGTCGATGAAGAGCGTCGTATAGGCATTGCCCCGGCCGTCGTAGGCGGTGTGCAGCGGCCCCAGACCCAGTTCGGGTTCGGCCACCACGCAGTCACGCGGCTTGATCTTGTCGTCGAACAGATCGTCGAACTTGCGCACGTCGAACACCGTGCAGGTGGGCGATAGCTTGCCGGCGGCGACCACGTGGATGCCGTCGGGCGCGGTGTTGATGCCGTGCGGGCTGTTCGGAGTCGGAATGTAGCGGGTGTAAGGAGAGCCGTGCTTGCCGTCGAGGACCGGCACTCCGCCGATCGTTTTCGCCTTGCCGGCCTTCACCGCCTCTTCGATGCGCTTGAGGTTGAAGACGACGATCCAGTCCTGTTCGGCGGCGGTCATTTCGCCAAGCGTCACACCCTCCTCCGAGTTGTAGCAAGTGGAGAACGCGTACTTGCCCTGGTAGTCGCAATCCTGGTTGTCCAGGTTGCCATCGACCAGGATCTGCCAGGCGACCTTCATCGTTTCACCGTCGACGGCGGTGAACACGCACTTGTAGCTCTTGATGTCATCGACACTGGTGCCGTCGTTCGGAATCGGCACGCGATTCTCGCCGTTGCAGAAGACGTAGCCGGTCTTGGGGTACTTCTGCACGCGCAGGCCGTGCACGGTGTGCTGGTTCGGCAGTTCGATGATCTTGTCGCATTTCATGACATCGCAGCGCACGCGGGCGACCCGCGTGTTCGCCTTGTCGTTCATGAATATGTACCGCCCGTCGTAGGTGCCGTCGGTGTACGACATGTGCGGATGGTGCAGGTCGCCGTTCAGGTAGACGCCACCGCGGGTCTCGAGGAACTTCTTCGTCTCGGGGCTTAACCCTTCTGTGAGGATCTTCCGACTTTCGTTGGTCTGACCCCAACCGGTGGTGCTGTCGCGGTTGAACACCGGCACCCGGACGAACTCGCGCATCGAGGGCAGGCCCAGGATGCGCATCTCGCCGCACTGGCCACTCGAGGTGAACACGTAGTACTCGTCGAGTTCCCCGGGGCCGACGTGCGTTTTGGCGATAGCGTTGGCGAGCGGCGACGAACCGGCTTTCGTCTGCGCGACCGCCTCCGTAAGCAGTCCGGATCGATCGCTGCGGCCGAGCAGCATGCCGCCAGCGCCAGCGGCACCCGCTATCGCCACCGCCTTCGCGCCGCCGCCGAGCAGGGCCCGCCTTGACGGATCGCGCGCACCGGCACCGTGTTTGATTTCGTCGTTCAAGTCCGTTCTCCTTGTCGTTCAGACGTCGCGCCTGCGACGCCGGGTCACACAGAATCAGGGCGCTGCGGCCGATCCGCGGTTGCGCCGAAGTTCCATCGCCTCCGCCGCCGCCGCCGCCGCGACCGCTGCGGCGGGCAGTGACGGTGCCGCCTGCGCGGGCGCGCCCATTGCTTCGCGCTTCTCGCGCTTGAGCCGGCGCTGGATCTTCACCGGGCACTTCTGTTCGCTGTGGTAGAGCACCTGGCAGTGCAGGCACGAGATGCATTCGTTCGGGTTGATCTGGCCTTCGGGATGAATCGCCTGAACCGGGCATTCCTTGAAGCAACGCATGCAGGGATTGCCACATTCCCTATATCGCTTCAACCAGTCGAACATCCGCATCCGGCCGGGAATCGCAAGCGCTGCGCCGAGCGGACACAGGTAACGGCAGAAGAAACGCTCCACAAACAGCCCCGCCCCGAGCAGCACGAGCGCGAACGCAACGAACCACCATTGCCGCATGAAGCGCAGGACGATCGCCGTCTTGAAGGGCTCGACCTCGGAAAGCAACTCGGCAAACGCCAATGATCCCAACGAAACACCGAACAGCGAAAGAAAGATGATGTACTTGATCGGCCACAAACGCTCGTGAACTCCCCAAGGAACCTTGATCTGGGGCACCTTCAACGCTTTTGCGATGCGGTTGGTCAGTTCCTGGAGCGCTCCGAACGGGCATAGCCAGCCACAAAACGGCCCTCGCCCCCAGAACAGCAGCCCGGCGGCGACCGAACACCACAGGATGAAGATCAGCGGATCGATCAGGAACGATGACCATTGGAAGCCGGAGCGTAAAGAACTCGCAAAGGTCAGGACGTTGACTACGGAAAGCTGCGCTTGTGCGACCCAGCCGAGCCAGAACAAAGTGCTTGCGAGAAAAACCAGGCGAACGCGGTCGTAGAGCTTCTCGTGTTTCACGAGAGCGTCCTGGAAAAAGAAGATCAGGGTGAGCACGATCAACATCGCGGCCAGCACCCCGATCGCAACGGTCTTGCTCTTCCATATCCGCTGCCACAGCGGCACCTCCTCGGCTTCGACGAAAGAGCCGGCACCGGCCGCCGCCCCGCCGCCGGTCACGGCTGCGCCGGCGGCCGATCCGCCGGCGGCTGGGGACTGGCCAGTGGCAGCGGCCCCCGCAGGGGCAGGCGCGGGCGCCGCCCCAGGCGCGCTTGCAGGCCCCGCTCCCGACGCCACTGTTGGGGCCCCTCCAACTGCCGGCGCCGGCGTTGCTGCGGCCGCCGCGGGTGTTGCTGCCTTGGGCGGCGCACCCGCCTTCGTATAGCGCTCGGGAAGGGTGTACGGAAGTTCGAACGACACGAAGGTCTTCGTGAGCGCGCCGGTCGCGCGCTGAACGAGAAGCTGCAGCCGCCAGGGTGCCGCCGGATCGAACTCGCTGCCCTCGGGGATCAGGAACACACCAATCTCTCTCAGAGCCGGAGCGCCTTCGGCCGCCAGCGTGCCGACCCGGCGGTGGAGCGGGTCGATAAAGCGGATGGTCCCGGCGCCCTGCTGTATCAGCTCGATGCGATCGAAGATGCCGCCGTGCACGTAGCCTGAGCCCTTGAAAGAGTAGATCCCGTCACCGGCCACGAGAACGGCTTGCTGGCCGGGCGCAAGCATCCGCAGGACGCTGGCGTATTCGCTTTCACCGAGCAGGCTGCGCCCGATCGAGGGCTGTGACACGAGCCCCACGTACAGATCGATGAAGCTGTCGTCCGGCTCGCCGGCTTGCGGTCGCGCGGCGGCGAGCGCATTGCCGGAGTCGACGAATTTCTGGTTGACCTCCCCCACCGTAAGATGCAAATGCTGGACTGCGCCCTGGTCGATCAGGGTTTGCCAGTCGACGATCGAACCGGCCTGTGGGTCGACAACCCGAGCCACTGGCGCTTGGGCCTCGCTGCCGCCCGGGGCGGTGCCGCCCAGATCCAGCAGGCGTGCCACCCGCAATGCGGAACGCACGATGCTCTCTCCCATCACCAGGGAGGTCACCGTCGCGCCACTCACCAGATCGACATGTGGGGGCCCCCGCCCTTCGACAGTGGCCTTGAGCGGGTTGTAGCCAATGAACGCCCCCATGTAGTCGAGGATGCGTTTTTCCGGGATACCGATCAGCACGATCGGTTCGCTGTGGGCGACCAGCTTCAAACCGACGATCGTGCCGGTCATGTCGAGGCCGACCAGGATCTGGATCGGCTTGGTGGAATACCCGATCGAGTTCACGTATTGTGAGTTCAGATACGCGTATCCGATCAACTGATCGCCGCGAAAAGCCGGTGCCACCGGCGGCGACGGCTGGGTAGGACCGAACCGGTCGGCGCCAGGCACCAGGTCGGCCGGCGCAACCTTGTTCACGAAAGTGTCGAATGTCGGAGTTGGCTGGGCGGTCGCCGCCAGCCATGGCCCGGCGAGAAAGAGGATCGTCAGCATCGCCAGCGCCGTCCGTTTCATCGAATTCCTCAAAGGCCCACCCCCGAAAGCTTTATGGGATGATTGACGCGGAACGACGGCAGCAGCCATCCGTCGCGGCCAGTATAGGGGAACATCGAGGAACCCATCATGCGCCGATTGCTCCTGGACAATAAACTGGAGGCGCCCGTCGCGTTCAGCAGAAAGGAACGCGCTACGCGCTGGTCGCTCCTGGATGATGACCCCGGGATCGAGGCGGTCAGCATGCCGATACTCGTCGGCATCGCCAATGCGATCGAAAACGAGGCGGTGCGCCGCTACGCCCTGCTCGCCGAACTGATGGAGCGCCGGGGAGAACCTGCTACCGCCGCAGCCTTCCGTGCGATGCTGGAGGAGGAGCGCAAGCATGTGGTATCGGTCGACCGATGGGCGGCGTCGATAGGTGAACCAGTGCCCGCGATCGAGCAATTCGAGTGGCAGTTGCCGGCGGATCTGTCCAGTTCCTGGGACGATATCTCCCGAAGTGCCCTGCTAACGCCGTATCGAGCGTTCGCCGTCGCCGTGGAAAACGAGCAGCGTGCGTTCTCCTTCTACGCCTACCTGGCGGCGCACGCCGACAACCCGCAGATCAGGGCCGAAGCCGAAAAGCTGGGCGCCGAGGAGTTGCGCCATGCTTCGCTGCTACGCCGTTGGCGGCGCCGCGCCTACCATCGGGAACGCCGTCCCGCAAGGGTTGCAGAGCTGGAAATCGGCTCGATCGAAGTCTTGCACGATGTCCTGGCAATGCACGAGTCGATGATCGCGCGCACCCACCGCGACCTTGCGCGCCGCCTGAGGCGCGTCGGCGACGATGAGAGCGCTCAGCTGCTCGAGCGATTGCTGGAGGCTCCGACGTGGCCACCGGCACCCGTGGCGGGCACCCAGTCAGGCGACGCCGCACCTCCGGACCCAGACTCCACGCCTGATGCGGACGACCCGAGGCATCTGCTTGTGGATGCGCAAAAGCCGCTCGAGGTGCTCAGCGAGACGCTGCAGATGGTGATGAGAACGACCGAGGGCGAGCTCTTTGCAGAAACGGCAAACGCAATGACCAACGTGGTCGCGCGCCTGGCCCGAATCTCGTTGCACGTCGGTCGCTCGGTCGAGGCGCCGGTGAAGTAGCAAGGCGCAACGCAGCGCGAATCGTGAATGGCTTCCGCCACTGGGTTCCGCCACAGGGTTCCGCCACAGGCTCTCACCGAGCCTAGGGAAGTTCCAGCCGGCTGCGGCGTCAGCTGCAGCGGCGATGCCGCTCGCAGACCGTGCGCAACACCTCGTCGGGATCGCGCTGCCACCAGCGGCGCGACAGGATCTCCACCTCGTGAAAACCGTCGTAGCGGTGCCTCTCGACAAGCTCACGCAAGGCCGGCAGGTCGATCACGCCGTCGCCCATCATGCCGCGATCGAGCAGCAGGTCGGTCGTGGGTACCAGCCAGTCGCAGATGTGATAAGCGAGCAGGCGCTCGGGGCCGGCGCGCTCGAGTGCCTGGGCGAGCAGCGGATCCCACCAGACATGGTAGGCGTCGACTGCGATGCCGATCGCGCCGGAGGGCCCCGCTCCGGTCTCGCGGGGCTCGAGCGCATCGCACAGATCGAGCGCCTGGGCGACCGTGTTCACGCATGCCCGGTCCGCGCAGTACATCGGGTGCAGCGGCTCGATGGCCAGCGGCACCCGGCTGGCGCGGGCATGTTCAAGAATCTCGGCGATTCCATCGAGCACCATCTGGCGGGCGCCGACCAGATCCTTCGTGCCCGGCACCATGCCGCCCACGACCAGCACGAGGCATCGGGCGCCGATCGTGGCAGCGTCGTCGATCGCCCGGCGATTGTCCTCGATCGCGGCGCACCGACCGACGGCATCGGACGCCGGAAACATGCCGCCACGGCACAGGCCGGTGACCGTCAGGTCGTGCTCGCGGATCAATCGGGCCGCCGGCTCGGCGCCAAGCTCGGCGAGCTTGTCGCGCCAGGGCGAGATGCCGCGGATGCCGTGACGCGCGCAGCCCTCGATCATCTGGCGCAGGTTCCACTGCTCGCGCACGGTAGCGGTGTTCAGCGACAGCCGGCCCGGATCGGGCGCCGCTGGCCGATCGACGACGCCGGCCCCCCGCGCACTGCCCGCCATCATTGGGACACCCGCGCGTCGATGCCCTGGGTTGCGAGCAAGGCTGTCATACGGGCGCAGGCCCGCTCGGGATCATTCAGCAAACCCGCGGTATCGGCCAGGCGAAAGAGCTCGGCAAAGTGGGCGACGTTGCGCGCCGACTGCTGGCCCCCAACCATCACGAAGTGGTCCTGGTATCCGTTCAGCCATGCCATGAAGACGATCCCCGTCTTGTAGAAACGGGTGGGCGCGCAGAAGATGTGCCGCGACAGCGGCACGGTCGGCCCGAGGATCTCGTGAAAGCGCGCTTCGTCGCCGCTCGCTAGCGCGCTGAGCGCCGCCGAGGCGGCCGGCGCGATGGCATCGAAAATGCCGAGCAGCGCATCGGAGTGTCCCTGCGCGTCGCCGGCGATCAGTTCGGCGAAGTTGAAGTCGTCGCCGGTGTACATCCGGATACCCGGCGCGAGCCGGCGGCGCATGGCGATCTCCTTGTCCTTGTCGAGCAGGGAAATCTTCACGCCGTCGACGCGATCGGCGTTGCGGTTCAGCACATCGAGTGCGACGTCCATCGCCGCCACCGGATCGGCATGACCCCAGTAGCCGGCCAGCGCCGGGTCGAACATATCACCGAGCCAGTGCACGATCACCGGCTCGCGAGCCTGGGAGAGCAGTCGGTCGTAGACGCGAGCGTAGTCATCGGGCGATTTCGCACAGGCCGCCAGTGCCCGGCTCGCCATCAGGATCAGTCGACTGCCGAGCGCTTCGATCGCTTCCATCTGCGTCTCGTAGGCAGCAATCACCTCATCGATCGCCATTGCTCGCGCGGGCGCCAGGTGGTCGGTGCCGCAACCCGAGGCGATCAGGGCGTGCGGATAGTCGCGCGCCGCGTCGACCGAGCGACGGATCAGTTCGAGCGAGGTCGGCCAGTCGAGACCCATGCCGCGCTGCGCGGTGTCCATCGCCTCGGCAACGCCCAGGCCGAGGTCCCAGAGCCGGCGCCGGTACTCGATCGTGCTGTCCCAGTCGATTGCACAGCCGAGCCAGGGATCGGCGAGCGACAGCGGATCGGCCACCACGTGGACGGCGGAGTAGGCAATGCGGTTGAAGGGCCCGCCGGCGCGTAGCGGAAACCCGCGGGGAGCCGAGAGCGTGAACGGCTGCAGGGTGAATGACGCATTGGTTCGCGATGCGTCGGACGGGGTCGGGCGGGGAAGCAGCAAGGAAGTCATGATGTCGGTCGCGCGCTCACGCCGGCAAGGCGCCCAGGTCCACCCAGCGGCGCTCGCGCCACGATTGCAACCCGGCCTCGACCAGTTGCACGCCCTTGGCGCCCTCTCGCAAGTCCCAGGGGAACGGCGCGTCCTCCACCACGTGGCGGATGTAGAGCGCCCACTGCGCCTTGAAGGCGTTGTCGAACACGACGCTGTCGGGCACCTCCTGCCAGCCGGCGAAGAAGTCGATCGCATTCGGGATATCGGGATTCCAGACCGGCTTTGGCGTGTTCACCCTTGGCTGTGTGCGGCATTCGCGCAGGCCGGCCACCGCCGATCCGTGCGTGCCATCGACCTGCAGGGTCAGCAGTTCGTCACGCCGCACACGCACGCACCACGAACTGTTGAACTGGGCGATGACGCCCTTTGCCGTCTCGAAGGTGGCGTAGGCGGCGTCGTCGGCGGTTGCCTCATAGGGCTGGCCGGCTTCGTCCCAGCGCTGCGGAATGTGGGTGGCGCCCAGGCACGAAACGCTCTTCACCTCTCCAAAGAGGTTGTCGACGACGTAGCGCCAGTGGCACAGCATGTCGAGAATGATGCCGCCGCCGTCTTCCTTGCGATAGTTCCAGGAGGGCCGCTGCGCCGGCTGCAGGTCGCCTTCGAAGACCCAGTAGCCGAACTCGCCGCGCACCGACAGGATGCGGCCGAAATAGCCCGAGTCGATCAGCATCTTGAGCTTGAGAAGCCCCGGCAGCCACAGCTTGTCCTGCACCACGCCGTGCTTTACCCCGGCCGCCTGCGCCGCATGGTAGATCTCCAGGGCTTCGGCCAGGTTGGTCGCCGAGGGCTTTTCGCAGTAGACGTGCTTGCCGACGGCGATCGCCTTCTTGATGAGCGCCGGGCGCATCTGCGTGGTGGCCGCATCGAAGAACACCGTGTCGGCGGGATCGGCCAGCGCCCGATCCAGATCGGTTCCCCAGCGCAGGCCACCGTGCGCCTTGGCCAGCGCTTCCATCCGTTTTGCGCCGCGGCCGATCAGGATCGGATCGGGTATCACGCGATCGCCGTTCGACAGCCGCACGCCACCCTCCCGGCGAATCGCCTCGATCGAGCGGATCAGGTGCTGGTTCATCCCCATCCGGCCGGTGACGCCGTGCATTACGATGCCGAGTCGTTGCTCACTCATCAGTGTCACTTGTAACTCATTGGTTAATTAATGTAGGGCAGCCATCGAGGTGCGTCAATACCACTTGAAGCATCGTGCGGCCGCCTTTACCATCGACTCCTCACCATATGGTTAACTGCGCGAAGGCCAATGCCCAGAATAAGGACTACGGTTGTCGGCTCCTACCCCGTTCCGGAATGGCTGATTGCCAGTCCATCCGAGCAGGCACTGGTGGATGCCACGCGGGTCGTGATAGGCATTCAGGAGCAGGCCGGGGTGGAGGTGGTTTGCGACGGCGAGTTGTATCGCTTCGATATCAATCATCCCGAAACCAACGGGATGATCGAATACTTCGTGCGGCCGATGGACGGCATCACTCAGCGCTTCTCGTTCGACGAACTGGTCGCCTACCGGGCGGGCAGCGGCATGAAGTTTCGCACTCGCCCCCCGGGCACCGTCATCGGGCCGATCGGCCATGGCAGCCTGGATCTGCCGCTGGCCTGCGCCCGTGCCAAGGCGCTGGCGACGCACACCTTCAAGTTCACCGTGACCGGCCCGCACATGTTGGCCAAGACCCTGATCGACAAGCACTATGGTGACACCGCTGCGCTCGCCCACGCGATTGCCGACGCGCTCGCTGAACAGGTCAGGCACCTCGATGCGGACGTGGTGCAACTCGACGAGGCCAATCTGCCGGGCCATCCCGACGAATGGGAATGGGCGGCCTCGGCGATCAATCGCGTGCTCGATGCGGTGCCGGGCACGCCGGCGGTGCACCTGTGCTTCGGCAACTACGGCGGGCAGACCGTTCAGAGGGGCACCTGGGACAAGCTGATCCGCTACCTCAATGCACTGCACGCCGATCATGTCGTCCTCGAGTGCGCACATCGCCCGCCCGGAGAGTTGCAGGCGTTTCGCGACCTCGAGCCGCAGATCGGTTTCGGCCTGGGCGTCATCGACATCAAGGCCAACGATGTCGAGAGTCCCGCCCAGGTGGCACGCGCGATCGAACGCGCCGAAATGACGCTGGGCGAGGGCCGGGTGCGCTACATTCACCCCGACTGCGGCTTCTGGATGCTCAAACGCTCGATCGCCGACGCGAAGATGCGCGCCCTGTGCCGCGGCCGGGACCTGTTCGAAGGCATCGCTTCGCAAGGAGGTGCGCATGACCGCATTGCCTGAACGCTTCGACGATGTAGAGGCGCTCGAAGAGTTCATGAGCGAACCCACGCCGGCGCTCGAGGCGGACCTTGCCAAGCTCGAGGGCGATATCATGGTACTCGGGGTCGGCGGCAAGATGGGGCCGAGCCTGGCGCGCCTGGCGCGTCGTGCGGCGCCCGATCGCCGCGTGATCGGCGTGGCGCGGTTTACGGACTCCACGCTGATCGCATCGCTGGAGCGCCACGGCATCGAGTGCATGACTTGCGATGCGCTCGATCGCCACGCCCTGGAGCGCCTGCCCAACGTGGCCGAGGGCGTGCGCAACCTCGTTTTCATGGCCGGTCACAAGTTCGGCGCTTCCGGCGACGCATCGCTCACCTGGATGATGAATGTCGGCGTGCCGATGATGGTTGCCGAAACATTTCGTGACGCGCGCATCGTCGCCTTCTCCACCGCTTGCGTGTATCCGTTCGTGCCGGTCGACGGTCCGGGCGCCGATGAGCAAACACCGGCCGCCCCGCCCGCGGGCGATTACGCCAACTCCTGCGTGGGCCGCGAGCGGATGTTCGAATATGGCTCCCGCAAATGGGGCACTCCGGGGCGCCTCGTGCGCCTGTCGTACGCGATCGAAATGCGCTACGGCGTTCTGTTCGACGTAGCCTCGAGCGTGTTCTCCGGCACGAAGATCGACCTGACGATGGGCCACGCCGACGTGATCTGGCAGGGCGACGCCAACGAGCAAGCGCTGCGGCTGCTCGCGTACTGCACGACCCCGACCACACCGATCAATATCACCGGCCCGCAACACGCCAGTATCCGATGGCTGGCGCACGAGTTCGGCAAGCGCCTCGGTCGCGCGCCCGTACTCAGCGGGCAGGAAGCGCCGACCGCCTGGCTGGAGGACACCCGCGAATCGCAGCGCCTCCTGGGCGTGCCGCGAGTGCCCCTCGAGCGGATGATCGACTGGGTCGCCGACTGGGTGCAGCGGGGCCGCCCGAGTCACGGCAAGCCGACCCGTTTCTCTACGCGAGATGGCAAGTACTGAGCGCGGCGACGAGGCGCGGATCCAGCCCCTGAACGTCGGACGAGATATTGCAGCCGCCCTGCTGCTGTCGGAATCGGCATCGTGGAATCAGAACGAGGCTGATTGGCGCACGATGCTTGCGATCGGGCGCGGCTGGGGCATCCCCACGGCCGGCGCCGATGGTGTCGAGGGCGTCGATGGTGTCAAGGGCGCCGGACATCTGGCGGCGTCGGTCGTGATCGTTCCCTATGGCAGCGAATTCGCCTGGATCAGCATGGTGCTGGTGCTGCCCGCGTTCCGACGCCGAGGATACGCGTCGCGACTATTGCGCCACGCGCTGGCCGATTTGCGCGAGCATGGCATGGGCGGCATTCTCGACGCGACTCCGGCAGGCCATGCGGTCTACCTCGAGGAGGGGTTTGCCGACGCGTGGGGGCTTCGTCGCTACCGGCGAGAGGCGAGCGCGCCCTGTGGAGGGGCGCCGATCACATTGGCGCCCCCTCCAGCGCCACCCGATGCAATGGTGCTACAGCCTCGCGACGAACCGATCGCGCCGCGCCCCTTGCGCGAGGGCGACTGGCCTGCGATTCTGGCGATCGATCGCCCGGCCTTTGGCGGCGATCGCGAAACCTTGCTGCGTGCCCTGGCGGCGCGGCTGCCCGAAGCGGCATGGGTGGCGGGGAGCAGCGGCCAGCTTCGAGGCTTCGTGTTCGGGCGCGATGGACGCGAGGCGAGCCAGATCGGCCCGCTGGTCGCCGACGACCCGGCTCTTGCCCGTTGCTTGCTCAAGGAGGCGCTGCACCGGATCGACGGCCCCGTCCAGGTCGACCTCGCCGATCGCCACGAGAGCCTGCTGCCCTGGCTCGAGTCCCATGGTTTCCGCGAGCAACGCGCGTTCATGCGAATGGTTCGCGGGGTGCCCGAGGCGCCGGGAAATCCGGCGTTGGTGGTGCTGGTCGCGGGGCCCGAGTTCGGTTAGCTCCGGCTCATCGCGCTGCTGCAGTCACTGCAGATTGCCCCATCGATCCACCGCAGGTTCCGCATCGGCCCACTTCCACTGATCTTCCTGCTGGCATACGCTGGTCGCAAACCAGGAATGGGACGACCCTGCGCCGCTGCCCTGGACCGAGAACAGGACCTCCTTGCAGAGCGCGAGCGGTGTGTCGATCAGACCGGTCACGCGAACCTCGCCGCGCACAGTGCCGAAGGGGATCCCGTGTCGGGTTTCCCAGGGGCGCGTTTCGCCCGGGCTCATGTCGCCGGCGATCGCGGCTATCTGGTCCTGCTCGGTTTGCCGAATCCGTAGACCCACGACCTTGCTCGCTGCATCCGTCACGGTCTTCACGCCGATCCCCACGGCGATGGCAATCGCGGGGTTGGCGGTCACGCTGCCCGTTGCAATGCCGGCCAGCGCGCCGGTAAAGTTTCCAACGTTGCTGCACCCGGCGAGGCTCATGGCCAGCACCATCAGCAAGGCGAGGCGCACCCGTGTCGCGCGCGCCCGAGTCATTACTGCAGCGCTCCCCAGCGCTCCGTGGCCGGCTCGGCCGACGCCCACTTCCACTTGGGACCATCACGGCAGACTGCTGCGACGTAGAAGCCGCTGCGCGGACGTCCATCTACAGCGGAGTCAACGGAGAAAACAATCTCCTTGCACTGCAAGTCGGACGTGCTGATGAGTCGGCTCACAGTCACGCGTCCCTGCTCGTTCTTCTCGAGGGGCAACTGGTGCTCGGTCTCCCAACTCGCGACGGCGCCGACCTCGAGATCGCCTGCCGCTTCGGCGATCCGGTCCTGTGCTGCGCGGTGGACCTGGCGCTGGGAGTATTGAAGAACAGTTCGGCCAACCGCCTGCGCGCCGAGTCCGATGCCGGTGGCCACCGCGGCGTTGGTCGTGACTGAACTGGCGAGCGAAGCGCCCGCCACGCCGGCGAACTCGGTCGAACCCGCGTTCAGAAAGGAGCTGCAGCCGGCGGTGCCGCACAGCAGCGCGAGGCTCGCGTATTTCCAGCAGACGGTCAACGGAAGACGGCGGCTGGCATCGACCGCCTGCATCAGGAGGGGGAGGTGCATGAGAAAGGAACTTCTTCAACGAGCGGCATTCGGCGCGCGCAGGATCAATCGGGCCGGATGCCTAGCCGCCGAATCAAGGGCCGCCATTTTTCTGCTTCGTCGTGCATCATCCGCCCCAGCAATTCGGGCGACCCGCCGATCACGTCCATTCCGCCGCCGGCGAGCTTTCCGCGCACGTCGGGCTCGGCCAGGACCCCGTCGATGGCCCGATTCAGCGTCGCGACAAGGTCATCCGGGGTGCCGGCAGGGGCGACGATGCCGTTCCACAAGGGCGCATTGACCTGCGGCCAGCCTTCCTCGGCGAAGGTCGGCACTTCGGGCAGGCTCGGTGAGCGGTGCTTTTCGGCAAGCGCGAGCACGCGAAGCCGGCCTGCGTTGACCGGTCCCAGCACGTTCACGTAGGCGGTGAACATCGCATCGACATCCCCGGCCACCAGGCCCTGGGTGGCCGCCGGGCCGCCGCTGTAAGGAATGTGCACGATCTGCAGCCCGGCTACGCTCTTGAAGAGCTCCATGGTGAGGTGCCCGGCGCTCGCATTGCCCACCGACGCATAGTTGGCCTTGCCCGGGTGAGCCTTGATGCTCGCCACGAACTCGCGCAGCGTGCGAGCCGGACTGTTCGCGTTCAAGGCCAGCACATCGGGCTGCGAGACCGTGGCGATCACCGGCACGAAGCTCTCGAGCGGCCGGTAGGGCAGCTTCGCGAACACGAACGGCGCCGTCGCAAGCGGACCGTTGTAGCCCACGAACAGACTGTGGCCGTCGGGCGCCGAGCGCGCCACATCGGCCGCCGCGATGGTGCCCCCGGCGCCTGGCTTGTTCTCCACGAGCACCGTAACGCCGAGTCGCGGACGCAAGCCTTCCGCAATGAGTCGGGCAGCGATATCGACCGAGCTGCCGGGCGGCGTCGGCACGACGAGGCGGATCGGTCGTTCGCCCAGGGACTGGGCGAGGCCGGAAATGGGCAGCACCATGACCGACAAGGCAAAGGCGGTGGTCAGGCGGCGGCGAGGGCAAATGACGGTCATAGGCGCAAGGCGAGCAGGAATTCGCCCGATGTTACTGCACGCTGAATCAGGCGAGCGCCGGCCGCCGCACGCCGCGCGCCGCGCGCCGCAGGATCAGGCGAGAGCCTGCCCCGCCGCGCGCCGCTTGATCAGCCGGAGCGCCTCCCTGAAGCGCGGGCTCTCGCACGAATCGAGCCATTCGAAGGCGGCCATCTCGGGCGTGACGATCACCGCGCCGGCCTGCTCCAGGCGTCGCATTGCGCATCGGTGATCCTGCAGCGAGCGCGACCCGCAAGCCTCGGCAACGACAAAGACGTCGATGCCGACTTGCCTGAGGCCCAGCGCGGTCTGCAAAAGGCAGACATGCGCTTCGCATCCCGCGATCACCACCTGGGGCGCCCCCGGATCGATCCGACTCAAGGCCGCCAGCAAACCATCCTTGCAGGCATCGAAATGAGTCTTCGCTACGATTTCTTCGCACAGATCGCGAATCTGCGGCAGGTTCACGCCCAGCCGCAATGGATTCTGTTCGGTTCCCAGCACGCGGATGTCGAGTTGCCGGGCAATGGTTCCCAGGAACGCCGCCTCAGCCATCACTGTTGCGGCGCCATCGATGATCGGCATCAGGCGCTGCTGAAAGTCCACCAGCACGAGCACACTGCGGGTTGGGTCCATCCGGCTCATCTCGCTCTCTCCTGCGCACGCCATCCTGTGCGCCAGCAACCAGCCGCGTGGCCCGTCATTCGACGCGACTGAAACCGAATATCTCGATCGCGTTCAGGAAGCGGTCGTGATGTCCACGATGCGGCACCCCAGGCGTCAAGCATCGAGCCTCCGGAGCAACGCCTACTTCGGCATGCGGATCGAGCGATCCAGAAACTCGTTCGTGTAGACCGTCTTTACATCGAAGGGCTTGTCCAGGCCGACGTAGTCGCGCACCAGGTCGTAATCCGACTGCATCCGGGCGTCGTCGTGGATGCCCAGCGCGACCTCGCGCGAATACTTGTCGCTCATCAGCACCTCGACCTCGTGCCAGTTCTCGAGTTCATTGTCGAACTTCAGTGCCCCATTGGCATCGACCAGTGCCTGGACGCAGGGATTCGGCTCCTTCACGCAGGCAGCGAAAGCGCGCTGGGTGATCTTCACGAACTTGTCGATCAGGTCGTGATTGGCCTTCAGGAATTTTTCGTTGACGATGACCGAGTTGCCATAGGTGTTCAGGCCGGCATCGCGCCAGGCCAGAAAGCCCATGTCGTCGCCGAGCTCGCGCTGGAACACGTGGTGCAGGTTATAGAAGGAGGTCGTCACGTCGATCGCTTTCGACTTCAGCGCCGAGAGCTTGGAATTCGCATCGATGTTCACCCAGGTGACCGATTTAGGATCGATGCCATTCGCCTTCGCCAATGCGGGCCACATCACGCGTGCACCGTCGGCCGCCGGATTGCCGATCTTCTTGCCAGGGAAGTCTTTCACGCCGGTGATGCCCGAGCTCTTGAGCCAGTACATACCCTGCGGCGAATTGGCGTAGACGTTGTACACCGCCACCGAGTTGGCGCCCTTGCCCTTGGCCACGAGCACCCCCGCCATGTCGGCCAGCCCGATCGGATTGGCGCCGGCGCCGACCTTCTGGGTGGCGATCGCCGAGCCCTTGCCGGGTTCCAGGACCAGATCGATGCCTTCCTTGGCGTACCAGCCGAGCTGCTTGCCGTAGTAATACGGAGCGTGGTCGCCGCCTGGCACCCAGTTCAGGATGAACTCGAGCTTCTCCTGCTGCTGAGCCTGTACAGGAGCATTGCCTAGTACTATCGCCGCGATCGCGGCGCCGAAAATGATTCGCCCGAACATGAAGTCTCCTCTTTGTCGATTTCAACGGATCGAACCGATGTTATAGACGCGCCCAGCCGATCGTCAATGAACGGTGCTCGTTGACCTTGTCTCGGCGCTGCGCTAGAGTAAATTAACCGGCTGGTTACATCCCCGAAAAGTATAGCCGAACCGACTGCCAAATCGAAACTTCAGTGATGCAACGACACTGGTCGGATCTGCCCGCCGAAGTCCGTGAACTGCTCCGGCGCGGCACCGTGATTCCCGCTCATCCGCTTGCTTTGGACGCTTCGCGCCAGTTCGATCGCACGCGGCAACGGGCGCTGACGCGCTACTACCTCGATGCGGGCGCGGGCGGCCTGGCCGTCGGGGTCCACTCCACGCAGTTCGCAATTCGCGAAACCGGACTCTACGAGCCGGTGCTCGAGCTCGCCGCGCAAACGGTTCGCGACTGGACGCGGCGCCCGGTCGTGATGATCGCCGGGCTCTCCGGGCGCACCGAGCAGGCCTGTGGCGAGGCCCAGGTGGCGCTGGCCCATGGCTATCACGCCGGCATGCTTTCCCTGGCGGCCATGAAGGGCGCCTCGATCAACGACCTCATCGAGCACTGCGCCGCCGTCGCCGAGAGGGTCCCGCTGGTGGGCTTTTACCTGCAGACTGCGGTCGGCGGCATCCCGCTGCCAGCCGAATTCTGGCGCCGCTTCGCGTTGATCGACAATGTGGTCGCAATCAAGATGGCGCCCTTCGATCGCTATCGGACTCTTAATGTGATCCGGGGCGTCGTGGCCGCCGGCGCGGAAGGCAGGGTCACGCTTTATACCGGCAACGACGACCACATCGTGCTCGATCTGCTTGCACCGTTCTCGGTACGGCGTGGCGACGAGACCATCACCGTTCGCATCCGCGGCGGACTGCTCGGGCACTGGAGCGTCTGGACCCGCGGCGCCGTCGAAATGTTCGATCGGATCCAGGCTGCCGTGGCAAGCGGTGAGGTCGACCCTGAGTTGCTGGCGCTCGATTCCCGCGTCACCGACTGCAACAGTGCGTTTTTTGACGTCGCACACGACTTCGCAGGCTGCATTCCGGGGTGTCACGAAGTGCTGCGCCGCCAGGGCTTGCTCGAGGGAACCTGGTGCCTGGCGCCCGACGAAGCGCTCTCGCCGGGGCAGAGCAGCGAGATAGACCGTGTTTGCCGAGAGCATGCTGACCTGGCCGATGACGAGTTCGTGGCGGCCAACCTGTCGAAGTGGCTCGCTTGACAAAGCCATCAGGCTTTCCGGGCACATGCCTTCCGCTTGCATCGTGCCGGTTCCTGCCAAAGGTTCGCTAAGGTGAACGATTCCATCAACAGCGCCTCGGCCGGGCGCTTCGGCCTTGCGGTGCTCGGGCACCTTGCCTTGCTGCTGGCCTGGTATCTGTTCGTGCGCGTCGGCGACGTGCCGCAATTCGTGATGCCTGCGCCCGGTGCAACGCTCGATGCCTTGTTCCAGCCGAACTACGACTGGTGGGGCAACACGATGGTCACCGCAACCGAGATTTTCGGCGGCTACCTGCTCGCGCTGGTGGTCGGTGTGCTGCTCGCGCTGGCTTTCACCTGGTCGAAACCGCTCGAAGCGCTTTTCCTGCCCTTGTTCGTCACCTTGAACATGATCCCGAAAGTGGCGCTCGGCCCCCTGTTCATCGTCTGGTTCAAGTACGGTGTCTTCCCGAACACGATCATGGCGTTCTCGATCGCGGTCTTCCCGATCCTGCTCACCACGGCGCGCGGACTGCGCGACATCGAACCCGAATTGCTCGATCTGGTGCGCTCGCTCCGCGGATCGCGCTGGCAGTTGTTCACCAAGATCCAGTTGCCTGGCTCGCTGCCCTACATCTTCGCCGGCATGAAGGTCGCGGCGATCCTTGCGGTGGCAGGCGCGATCGTCGGCGAATTCCTCGGCTCCGACAGCGGACTGGGCTACCTGATGCTGCAGGTCCAGGTCACGCTCGATACCCCCGCGATGTTCATGGCAGTGATCCTGATCACCCTGCTCGGCATGCTGCTCTACGGTCTCGTGCTGGTGCTCGAGCGCATCTTCGTCGCCCGGGACGCTCGCCTCGCGTGATGGCCGAGCCCTTCATCCATCTTGCGAGCGTCACCAAGAGCTATCGCACCGGCCGCAAGGAGCATCTGGCGATTTCGGATGCCAGCTTCGACGTGGCCCCCGGCGAGCTGGTGGCACTGGTCGGGCCCTCCGGTTGCGGCAAGTCCACGCTGCTGAAGATTCTTGCCGGGCTGCATCCTCACGACGGCGGCGAGGTGCGCATCGGTTCGGCCGCGCACCCGTTCAACCCGGCTCGCGATATCGGCATGGTGTTCCAGGCACCGCTACTGCTGAAGTGGCGGCGCATTCTCGAGAATGTGTTGCTGCCCGCCGAACTGCTTGGCATCCCGATGCGGGGGGCGAGGCAGCGCGGCCGCGAGCTGCTCGCGCTGGTCGGCCTGGAAGGCTACGAAGACAAGTACCCGTACGAGTTGTCCGGCGGCATGCAGCAGCGCGCGGCGATTGCCCGGGCGCTGATCCACGATCCGAAACTCGTCCTGATGGATGAGCCCTTCGGCGCACTCGATGCACTGACACGCGAAAAGATGAACCTCGAGTTGCTGCGTATCTGGAAGGAATCGGGCAAGACGATCGTGTTCGTCACGCACGGCATCTCCGAGGCCGTGTTCCTGGGCACTCGCGTGGTGGTGTTCACCGCCGGCCCGGCGCGCATGGCGGACAACTTCGAGATCGATTTGCCGCGCCCGCGCACCCTGGACATGAAGACGCAGGAGCAGTTCGGGGCGTATACGCGCCGTATCTACCGGCTGCTTGGCATGGACTGATGCGAGAAGTGGAATGCAGACATCCCGTTTCACGACCCTCTTGCTCGCCGCACTCGGCCTGTCGCCCGGCGCGGCTCATGTGCTCGAGTTGCCGCCAAAGATGCAGTACGACGGCGCCACCTACTTCGCGGTCACGAGCACGCTCTACCGGCTGTTCGGATCGGTTGGGGCCGTCATCCAGGTCGGCGCCCTCGTCGCTGCCATCGTGCTCACGTTCGTGGTTCGGCGCCGCCCTGCCTTCCGGTTGACCCTCGCGGGCACGCTCGGCCTTGCGCTGTCGCTCATGCTGTGGGCCGTCATCGTCGCACCGGTCAATGCGGAATGGCTGCGCCTCATCGAATCGGCGCCCGGGTCCGTTGTCGACGGGTACCTGCGGCTGCGCAGTCGATGGGAGTACGGGCACGTGGCTGCCTTCACCGCCTGGCTCGTCGGATTCGGATTGCTCCTGGCCTCTGTCGTTTCCGAAACCCCCGGACAACGGTGATGCCGAACGGCGTCGGGAGCCCGAACGGCGCCTCGATGAGCCCGGACATCATCCGGATGAGCCCGGACCCCACCGGGATGAGGCCGGGCGCCACGAGGTCGGGAAAGCACGGGATCCAGCAAGCGCGCGACCCCGTCGTCTTCAGCCCTGCACCAGGTACCCGAGCACCAGGTCGGTCATGTGCGACAGGCGCTCGAGACGGGCCTTCGCCGACAGCAGGTCGCGATCGAAGATCGTCGACAGGGTGTAGTTGTTGCCCAGATAGAAGTAGGACAGGCCGGCGATCGAGATATAGAGTTGCACCGGATCGACCCCGGCCCGGAACACACCGGTCTTGCGGCCCCGCTCGAGCACTTCGGCAATCGTGGCGACGAACGGCGAATGCATCGTATTCACATGCGCCGATTGTTTCAGGTATTGCGCGCGATGCAGGTTCTCGCTGTTCAGGAGCGACAGGAACTCCGGATTCGCGATGTAGTAGTTCCAGGTGAAGGAAATGAGTCGGCGGATCGCCTCGGTCGGCTCGACCTGCGTGAGGGTCAGTTGGCGCTCCTCGCTGCGAATCCGATCGTAGGCACGCTCGAGCACGGACAGAAACAGCGCTTCCTTGTGTCCGAAGTAGTAGTAGAGCATCCGCTTGTTGACGCCGGCCCGCTCGGCGATGCGATCCACGCGAGCGCCACCCAGGCCATGCCGGGCAAACTCGCCGGTGGCGGCGCAAAGAATCGCCTCGCGAGTCGCTTCGGGATCACGGGTGGCGGCGCGGGTGCGTTGCGCGGGCGGTGCCTCCATTGCCGCGAAACCGCGCCGCTACAGCGCCGGATGCCGCTTGTGCCAATCGGTCGCGCCCTGACACGCGTGCCCGGCACGCACGAGCAGGGACTCATCCAGATCGCGCGCGACCAGCTGGAATCCGATCGGCACCCCAGCCGCCGTGAACCCGCCCGGCAAGGTGATCGTCGGGCTGCCTGACATATCGAAGGGCGCGGTGTAGCGCAAGACGTCATCGAGGCCGTTCGGCTGCATGAAGATCTCGTCGAGCTCCCTTGCGGTTGGGTTCCCGAACGGGTGCACCGGCACCAGCATCAGGTCGATCCGCTGGAACAGCTTGCGCAGATCGCCGATGAAGGCAAGGCGCTCGTGATAGATCTTCATCAGGTCGATCGAACTCAGACCGATGCCGGTTTCGATCAGGTTGGCGAGCGCCGGGCCATATTTGGCAGCGCGCGATGGCCACGTTTTCTCGTGCGCAATTGCCGTTTCCACTCCGCAAAACCTTGCCCAGCCCTTGTACATCATGGCTGTGCTCGCCGGCATCGCGAACTCGCTTATCGTTGCGCCCAGATCGCCAAGCACCTTACGCGCTTGGTCGATCACCCGGCTCGTATCGGCATCGCAGACATCGTAAATAAAGCGCGGATCCAGGCCGATGCGAACACCGGCAATGCCAGCATCGATCTCGGCAAGGTAGTCGGGAACCGGCGCTTCGAGGCTGGTCGGGTCGAGCGGATCGACCCCCGCGATCGCGCCGAGCATTGCACCGGCATCTGCGGCCGAGCGCGCCATCGGGCCGACATGATCGAGGCTGGCCGCAAGCGCGAGCACGCCCTGGCGGCTGACCCTGCCCCAGGTGGGCTTGATGCCGGTCAGGCCGTTCGCATTACTCGGAAAGCGAATCGAGCCACCGGTGTCGGTCCCGAGTGCGCCGTAGCACAGCCCAGCGGCGGTCGCAACGCCCGAGCCGCTCGACGAAACCCCGGACCAGTGCTCCGGGTGCCAGGGATTGATGGGCGTGGCCAGCTTGGGGTGATGTGCGGCAAACGCCCCTTCGGTCATCTGCAACTTGCCGATCATCACCGCGCCGGCTTCGAAAAGTTTTCGCACGACCGTGCAGTCGGCCTGCGGAACGTTGTCGGCCAGTATCGTCGTTCCCCAGGTGGTCCGTACGCCGGCCGTCTCGCAAAGATCCTTCACCCCGATCGGCATGCCTAGCATGGGCCCGCCGATCTCGCCCCGTCCAATGGCTGCCTCGGCTTTGCGCGCCTGCCCGAGCGCGATTTCCGGAGTCACCGTGACGTAGCTGTGCAGTTGCGGGTCGAGGCGTTCGACCCGATCGAGCATCAGGCGGGTGACCTCGACCGGTGAAAGCTCGCGAGTGCGATAGGCGCGGGCCAGCTCGGTGATGTTGGCAAACGGAAGGTCGCTTTCAGGCATGTCGAGAGTTCTCTGTGTCGGGCGATGCGCCGGCCAGCCAGGCGGGCCGGGTCGACCGGATCAGAGCCGCCGCGCGGTTACTGCGCTTGGCGCACGTCGCCGTAGGCCGGCGTCTTGTCGAATACTGCCTTCGCGTACGGACAGGTCGGCAAGAGTGTCACGCTTTCATCGCGCGCCCATTGCACGGCTGCCTCGATCAGACGGCCCCCCGTGCCGGCGCCTCTAAGCGCGGCGTCGACCTCGGTGTGATCGAGATCGGCGACGCCGTCGTTGAGCACATAGGTGAGTTCGGCAACACGCTTGCCATTTCGCTCGATGAAGAAAACGCCCTTGTCGCGCTCGCTTTCGTGGGAGATCCGGTCGTCGGTATTCGTACCTGCCATGGGTGCTCCTGTGCGGGAAGACGCCTCGTCATGCTACCTGCCCCTGCGCGGCTCGGGAAGCCGCCCCTACAACTCGTCGGCCGCCCGGCGCGCGGCCGCATGGTCGAAATCCTCCTGGCTGCTCGCCATGATGGCGTCGGCCGCGTCGCCGAGCACTGCGGCCTTGGCAGTCGCCATGGAGGGATCAGTCGTCGCCAGTTCACGACAAAATGCCAGTGCTTGCGGCAATTCGTCGAAGATGTGTTCGCGCCCGACCAGGTCGAGCAGGCCCGCGCGCTCGAGCTTGCCATGTACGCGCTGATTCGCACCGGTCAGCATCACCCGCACGCCGCGTTTCTGAAGGCCGGTAATGACCTCTTCGAGCGTCTGCAGGCCGGTGATGTCGACAAACGGAACCCGACCCAGGCGAACGATGAGCACGCGAGGGTCGGTGTGCGTGGTGGCCAGCGCGCGCTCGAAGTTCTCGACCGCCCCGAAGAAGAACGGGCCTTCGACCGCGTAGACGAGCACGCCCGGCGGCAACTCGGTAAACCCGCGGTGCGCGAACTCCTCGTGCAACTCCTTTTCGGTGAGATGCTGCACTTCCACGCTGGAGGCCATGCGGCGCAGGAATTGCATCATGGCGAGGATCACGCCGATGTTCACGGCCACGACGAGATCGACGAACACGGTGAGAGCGAAGGTCACGAGCAGGATCACCACATCGGCGCGGGGAGCACGCCGCACCATCTTCACGCAATGCGGCAACTCGCTCATGTTCCAGGCCACCACGAAGAGGATGGCGGCCATCGCAGCCAGGGGTACATGGGAGGCCAGGGGCGCCAGGACCAGCACGATGAGGACCAGCGTGACCGAATGGACGATGCCGGCAATCGGGCTCGTGCCGCCGTTGCGAATGTTGGTCGCCGTCCGCGCGATCGCGCCGGTGGCGGCAAAACCGCCGAACAGCGGCGCAACGATATTGGCGATGCCTTGCCCGATCAGTTCCTGGTTGGAATCGTGGCGCGTGCCGGCCATGCCGTCGGCCACCACCGCCGACAATAAGGATTCGATCGCGCCGAGCATCGCGATGGTGAACGCCGGGGCGATCAGCTCGATGAAGCGCGCCGCCGTGACCTGCGGCACGTGCAGGCTCGGCAGCCCGAGCGGAATACCGCCGAAGGCGCTGCCGATGGTGACCACGCCATCGAAGCTGAAAACGGCTTGCAGCACGGTGGCTACCACCAGCGCCACCAGGGTGCCCGGCACGCGCGCGAGGCCGGGAATCCGCGGCGCTAACAGCACCAGCGCGAGCGACAGGACAGCCAGCACGGTCGTGGCCACATGGAACTGCGGCAAGGCCTGCAGCAGGTGCCAGAACTTTTCGTGGAAGTGCTCTCCGGTGACTGCCGGCAGCCCGAAGAAATCTTTCCACTGGCTGACCCAGATGATGACGCCGATCCCGGCGGTGAAGCCCAGGATGACCGGGTCCGGAATGAACTTGATGATTGCGCCCATTCGCGCGACCCCGAGCAGCAGCAGGATCACGCCGGCCATCAGGGTGGCGATCTGCAGCCCATCGAAGCCGTAGCGCGCGGTGATCGCGGCCAGGATGACGATGAAAGCGCCGGTCGGCCCGGCGATTTGCAGGCGGCTGCCGCCGAGCACCGACACCAGGAAACCGGCCACGATGCCGGTGTAGATGCCCTGCTCGGGTTTGGCGCCCGAGGCGATCGCAAAGGCCATCGCGAGCGGCAGGGCGACCACCCCGACGATCACGCCGGAAACGATATTTGGCAACCAGTGGCTGGGGCGCAGCAGCCCGGCGCGATGGGCTTCGATCAGGGCGATCATCGAAATGGGACTCCGCTGTTTTCGGGTCTGGACCTTTCGGACTTCGCCGGTTTGGAAGCACCTCCCGAATGGCCTTCCTCCAGTGGCTTGCGAGCCTGCGCGCGCAGATGCATGGCCTTGATGAGAAACGAGGCCGCCAACCAGACGCCGAGCAGTGCGAGCGGCAGCATGATGAACGGCGGCCACAGGACGGCAACCGCCGACAGGGCCAACAGCCCGAGGCCCATCCCGGTCATCAGGCCGGCTTCGGCAGGGCCGAGAATACGACGGTTGGTCAGCACGGCACTTACGGTATTGCCGATGCGCAAAGCCCCGGCGGCGGCGCGCCCCGCGCTGCCGCCACCGGAGCGACCATGCGGGCGGCGCGGTTCGCGCGCGCGAACCCGCTTGTGCCCGGCGAGCACGATCTCGGTGGCGCTTTGGAGATCCTTCTCGTACATCCGCTCCATGCAGAGAGCAAATTCGCGATCTTCCACCGCCACGTCGAGCTCGTAATTGCCGATCCAGCTCGCGAGGTTCAGGTTGCTCGACCCCACGCGCGCCCAACTGCTGTCTGCAACGGCCGTCTTCGCGTGCAGCATCGGACCGTTCCATTCGAAAACGCGAATTCCCGCTTCCAGCAGCGGGCGGTACCCGGCACGTGAAAAAGAGGACACCACCGGCAGATCGCTCACGCCGGGGACCAGCAGTCGAACATCGACACCGTCCAGCGCCGCCGCGCGCAGCGCCTGTACATAGGGCGGAACCCCGATGAAATAGGCGTCGGTCAGCCACAAGGTCTTGCGCGCCACCGACGCAATCAGTTGATCGAGCCGGTAGACGAGCGCGGCGTTCGGCACGGTGGCGAGCACGCGAAGCGACACGTCCCCGATCGGCGCGGGGTGGCCCTCATCGGGCGCCGGAAGGCTCATCCATTCGTCGTCCGGAATCGGCGCGCCAGTTTCGCTCCAGACGTGAACGAAGGCGTGCAGGATATCGCTGACCGCAGGTCCGCGGATCTCGATGCCGGTGTCGCGCCACGGATCGATGCCGCTCCCCGGCTGCCGGGTCCATTTCCGGCTGACGCACAGGCCGGTGACGAAGCCGATCTCGCCATCGACGACAATGGTCTTGCGATGATCCCGGATCAGCCAGCCGAACGGAGCATCGAACCGAGGTGGATTGAAGCAGCGGACTTCGCCGCCAGCCTCGATGACCGGGCGCAGCACTCGGCGCGATGCCACACCCAACGCCCCCATCCAGTCGTACAGCACTCTCACCGTGACGCCGGCCCGAGCTCGCTCGGCGAGCGCCGCCGCGAACTGGCGCCCGACGTGGTCGTCGGCGATAATGTAGTTCTCGAAATAAATGATCCGCTGGGCCTCGCCGATCGCCTGCAACCAGGCAGGGTAATTTTCTTCGGCATCCCTGAGAAGGCGCACCTGATTGCCGCCGATCAGCGCGGCGCCGGCGGCGCGCGAGAGCAACTGCTCGGCAAAGAGCCTCATCGACCACGGGAACTTGCGTTGGAGCGTCATGCGCGGGTTGCTATCGTGACGGAGTCCGGGGGGGTTCGGGTTCGCAAGAATTCACTGCGCGTCGGAAGTCGCTGGCGGTGAATCGATGGACGCAGGCGCTGCGGGTGCGGCCTCGTCAGTCAGCGGTTGCGCCGCAAGCATGGGAACGATCATAACGCAGGCCCCGTCTCCTCGCCTCCCACGCCTCAGCCGAGAATCACCGGAAATCCTCCGCGACCGGCCGCTTCGTTCAGACGTTCGTCAAAGTCGAACGGATCGGCATCTGCGACACCTTGGCACCCAGTCTATGGCCGGAAAGCGCAGCTCTGTGTAAGCCGAAATCGACCTCGCAGCTCCCGGGCGGCCTGATTGCCTAAAGCGACATCGATGGCCGCTGTGCCATCAGCGCCCGCCAGCGCTGCAGGTGCGGGTGGTGTTCGTCGATCTTGAGTTTGATCACCCGTGCAAAGTCAACGGCCACCACGGCGGTGATGTCGGCGATGCTGAAGCGATCTGCGGCGATGAAGTCGTGGCCAGCCAGGCGGTCGTTCAGCGTGACGAAGAATTGCCGCGCCCTCGCCATGCCACGCTGCGCCAGCTCCGGGATCTGCGCATAGTTCACCGGTCCGGTCAGGGCCCGCTCGGCCATCGACGGTGCGCTGTTGCGCATCGCCTCGGCGATCGCCAGCAACCCTTCAAACTCGACACGCCAGTTCCAGCTCGCGATCTCGGCCTTTTCCGGGGGTGTGCTCCCCAGCAGCGCCGGCTCCGGGAAGCGAGCCTCCAGGTAGGCAGTGATGGCTGCGTTGTCAGTCAGCAGCAAGCCCTCATCGGTACGCAGGGTCGGCACGGTGCATTGCGGATTCACTTTCCGGTAGGCGTCACCCAGCTGCTCGCCCTTCCTGAGGTCGACCTCGGCCGTCTCGTGGGCGACGCCCTTTTCAGCAAGCAGGATGCGGGCGCGACGCGGGCTCGGTGCGGTGGCACAGTCGTAGAGGGTGATCATCGTTGTGGGCTCGCAGTCTGGGCGTCAGCAGGCGCCGCCGTCTTGTCCTGGGTCCTGGTGTCGAAATCTTCGGCTTCGTGGCGCTCGTGCAGCTGGCTGGACAGCTGACCCCAGGTGCGATTGACCATCCGGCCTCGCCTCACCGCCGGACGTTGCGCGATCTCGTTCGTCCAGCGCAGGACGTTAGTGTAGGCCTCGACTTGAAGAAACTCGCCGGCTTCGTAGAGCTGGCCCTTCGCGAGGGTGCCGTACCAGGGCCATACGGCCATGTCGGCGATCGAGTAGTCGTCCCCGGCCAGATACGGACTCTCGGCGAGACGCCGATCGAGCACATCGAGCTGGCGCTTGACCTCCATTGCATACCGGTCGATCGCGTATTCGATCTTGGTCGGCGCATAGGCGTAGAAGTGGCCGAACCCGCCGCCCAGGAAGGGCGCGCTGCCCATCTGCCAGAACAGCCACGACAGGCATTCGGCGCGCTCGCCGCTGCCGTGCGGAAGAAAGGCTCCGAATTTCTCGGCCAGATAAAGCAGGATCGCTCCGGATTCGAATACCCGGACCGGCTTTGGGCCGCTGCGGTCCATGAGGGCCGGAATCTTGGAGTTCGGGTTGACCGCAACGAAGCCGCTGCCGAACTGGTCGCCGTCGCCGATCCGGATGAGCCACGCGTCGTACTCCGCGCCGCCGCGGCCGAGCGCCAGCAGTTCTTCCAGCATCACCGAGACCTTGACGCCGTTCGGTGTCGCCAGCGAATAGAGCTGCAGCGGATGCCGACCGACAGGCAGCTCCTTGTCGTGAGTCGGGCCGGCAGTCGGACGGTTGATGCTCGCAAAGCGGCCGCCGTTGGCTTGCTTCCACGACCAGATGGTCGGCGGAGTGTAGGGGGTCGACTCATTCATCAGGTGTGGCTCCGAGTTCGGCATGTAGGTTGGATCTGGCGTTTGCCCGATACCCTACAACAACGAAACCCTTGCCGCTGGCGGACGCTCCGGCCTTCACCGTTGGAAGCAGCCGATGTGCCTGCAGGTGCGCGTCGACAGCGATGTGATGGCGGGCTTCCTGTCGGGAGCGCGTGGCTGGCGGTATGCCCCATTCGCTGTTGAACAGGAGCCCGCCGCGGCGCTCCCCGCTACCCCGTCGTGGGCGATGCCGCGGCGCGCTCGCGGCGTTGCAGCCCGTGCTTCGACATACGCTCGGCAGCAGCCAGAGGGCCGGTTGCGGACGAACGTATCAAATGAGGAATCGCCATGTCACAGTGGGGCAGGTTGGCCAATGCCGGCTTCGAGGACGACCGCCTGAAGGCAGTCTACTTCTTCGCCGGAAGCTGGAAGTTCGGCACGGACCCGTTCTGGGCCCGACAGGACTACGAATTCCCGACGCCCCGGAACGACATGGTCTACACGGTATGGCCCGAGGATGGCCGCCATCTGAACTGGAAGGACAGCGCTGCCGATCGGGCGTTCGCGGTCGACGAGATGGTCGGCGTGGGAACCAACGTGGTCGTCATGTCGTACTGGGGCGCGAGGGGTTCGGATCGTTGGGCCGGGTCCGCCCCGATGCAGACCTCCACTCATGCTCACGACGAACTGTTCGACGCGGTCCTGGACCAGCCGCTGCTCATCATGCCGGCGATCGAATCGACGGCGGGCACACCGGATGGCCGGTCGCACTCGTTCGTGTTCTCTGACGATTTCCCGGGAGTGCCCGGCAACCCGGCACCCGCGCTGGTCGAGCAACTGATCGATCTGATCCAGCGCTACCTGTTGCACCCTCGCGATCCCGGCTGGCCCGGCAAGTGGGCGCAGATGTTCGACAGCACCGGCGCACCGCGCTACGCCGTGAACATCCTCCACGTTGCCTCGCGCCATCTGCCGGACGACGCGGACGCCGAATTCGCGGCCGGCTTCGATGCGGTCGCCAATCGCGTGCTCCAGTTGACGGGAATCCCGCTCGGCTTCACGCTCGATATCCTGCCCACGAACCACTCGTTCACAGTGGGTGACTGGCAAGGGTGGGTACCGTGGTTCGAGCCCCGGGCCAGCGTCGGGGTGCTACCCGGCACGCCGGTCACGCAGAGCTGGGCAAACCGCGACCACCTCGACCTCTACGTGATCGACGACCACGGCACCGTCGCGACGACGTGGTGGGACCAGGCCGATCCTGCCGGCTACCGTGCAGATGGCTGGTTCCCGATCCACCGGGAGACCGTCTTCCAGCCGGGCGCGCTCGTGACGGCGATCCGCCGCACGCCGGGACACGTCGACCTGTTCGCGACCGATGCCGACGGCATTATGCGCAGCATCTGGTGGGACCAGGACGCGCCGGCCGGATACCGCGCCGAAGGATGGATGGAAATCCACAATGAGATGCGGTGCCCGCCCGGCGCGCCTGTGGCCGCGTCGTGGGCCAACGAGGACCACCTCGACATCTTCGTGACCGACCACTCCGGCGCCATCCAGACCACCTTCTGGGACGCCAACGATGGCGGCTGGCGCGCACTGGGCTGGTTCGCGATCGACCCCGCCACGGTCTTCCGGCCGGGCGGCGCCGTCACGGCGCGCCACGTCGACGAGGATCACCTCGATCTCTACGCGGTCGACCAGCATGGTGTCGTGCGCTCCATCTGGTGGGATAGCGACGAGGGTTATCGCGCTCAGGGTTGGTTCGAGATCGGCGCCGGGCAGAAAACGGTTCCGGGCGCGACGGTGACCGCCTTGTGGTCCGACGCCAGGCACCTCGACCTGTTCGTGACGGGCGATGACGGCGTGGTCCGTTCCACCTACTGGGACTCGCGCGAGCCGCTCGGCTTTCGGCCGCAGGGTTGGTTCGAGATCGATGGCGCCGTGCGCTCCCGTGGCGGGGCTCCCGTCGAAGCCCTGTGGTCGCACGACGGGAGCAAGCTTCACCTCTTCAGGGCCGACAGCGCGGGGCGGGTCGTGACAGCGCTCTGGCAGCACGACAACGACCCGGCCAAGGCCTGGTCGGGGTGGATGTCGATCTGGCCGCAGTTGCAGACGGTCGACGGCGCAACGGTGACGGCATCGCATCCGCGCGGCGTGCACATCGACGCCTTCGTCTCGAGCATCGCGCGCGGCGTCTTCACCTCGTGGCAGCACGAACTGACCGACACTTATGTGGGCCAGCCCGAAAGCCTCGGACCGCATCTGCGCCAGCAGCAGTCGATTCTGGCCGTGCAGGCATTCATTCCGGAGATCTGGCTCGGCGGACGCACGGATCGGGCACGCATCTACAAGAAATACGACTACATCTATCGCTGGTGGCTGGAGGGAGTGCCCGTGCTGATGGACATCAGCCCAGGCTACGATGCGCACCTGGTGTTTCCGGGGTCGTCCTCCTACGGCTACACCGAGCAGTGGCGAGGGTGGTTCGTGTCGCTGTGGTCCGGCGCTTTCAGCGGCGTGGTCTACAACACCTGGAACGGCTACACGGAGGGCTATGCCGGCATGCGGCAGAAGACCACCGGCGACCGCGACAGCGCGTGGCTTCATCGCATGTTCCACCTGTTCTAAGCCGCAGCGGCAACCTGGCGGCGTATGGATCAGCGAAGACCTGGCCAATCGCCTCGGCGTCTGTCGCAAAAGGCGACGCATACCAAGGCGCCTGGTGACCGTCCGCTCTGCACCGTCTTGACGGAGCTACGAGGATTTGGGTTCATGACATCCCGCCTTCGATGGTCCGGTCACTCGGCCAGCCGCCGGCAGTAAGCTGTCGCGATGGACGCCCTGATCGCCGCCGCCGCGCGCGCCCTTTCGGTTGGCGACGCGCTCGGCGCGCTCAAGCGCGTCGCCCTGCGCGACGACCCGCCGGCGCTCGCCCTGCGTGGCATTGCGTTGGCCCAGTTGGGCGAGCACGCGCGCGCCCGCGAGTTGCTCCGACGCGCCGCCCGCGGCTTCGGCGCTCACGAAGAGCGGGCACGCGCCCGCTGTATCGTCGCAGAGGCCGAGGTAGCCCTGGCCATGCGCGATCTTCGCGGCTCGCCGCGCACGCTGGCGGCCGCCTCGACCACGCTCGAGGCGCGCGACGATCGCGCCAACGCGCTGCAGGCGCGTCTGATTGCGGTGCGCCGCCTGCTCCTGCTCGGCCGCCTCGAAGAAACAGCATCCGCCCTGGGCCGCCTCGACCTGCGCGGACTGCCACCCTCGATGCTGGCGATGGCCGAATTGGCCGCCGCCGAGGTGGCGCTGCGCTCGCTGCACACGGCAGCGGCGCGGGCGGCGCTCGACCGCGCCCACGGGGCGGCCGAGCGCGCGGGCGTGCCAGCGCTCCTGGCCGAGGTCGCCGACGCACGCGCCACGCTCAATCGCCCGGCCGCCCGACGAATCCGTGCCGGCCACGAGCAGGCGCTATGCCTCGAGGACGTCGAAGCGCTCCACGCCTCGGGTGCACTGGTGGTCGATGCCTGCCGTCGGGGCCTGCGCGCCGGCGTCACCTGGCGGCCGCTGGCGCGAAGGCCGGTGCTGTTTGCGCTGGCGCGCGCACTCGCCGAAGCGTGGCCCGGCGACGTCGATCGGGATGCCCTGATCGCTTGCGTGTTCCGTACCCGCCGACCGGACGAAACGCATCGGGCGCGCCTGCGCGTGCAGATCGGCCGCTTGCGCGTGCTCGCCGCGCCGGTGGCCCGCATCGAGGCCAGCGCGCGCGGCTTCGCGCTCACGCCACTGGGCGAACGCGCCCTCGTCGTCCTAGTGCCACCGATCGATGGCGATCGGGCCTCGCTGCTGGCGCTGCTTGCCGATGGCGCCGCCTGGTCCACCTCGGCCCTCGCACTGGCCCTTGGGGCCAGCCAGCGCACCGTGCAGCGCGCGCTCGTCGAACTGGAAGCCGCCGGACGGGTGCGCTCGATCGGGCGCGCACGCACACAGCGCTAGCTCTCGCCGCCGCTGACCGGATTCACGACGATCTTGTTACTCCCCGCTGCGCTGCCGCTTGGGTAGCTTGGTGCTGCGGCGCCGTTCCGAAGCGCCCCACAAGGAGCCAGACAGTGACCCGAACACAAGGCAGGACAGGCAAGCGAAAACCGCCAGCATCGGTCCGCGCGGCCGAAATCGTGCGTGAATATGGCCCCTTCGCGGGGGCCGACAACATTCACGGCGTCACCCACGACGGCCAGCGCGTCTGGGCCGCTACGGGAGCCACGCTGGTCGCCTTCGATCCCGAAAGCGGCCAACTCACGCGCACGCTCGAGCGCGCGAGCGACGCCGGCACCGCCCTCGACGGCAGCCATCTCTACCAGATCGCCGAAGCGCGCATCGACAAGATCGATCCAGCCACCGGCGAGGTACTGGCGTCGATCCCGGCGCCCGGCGGCGGCCGCGACTCGGGCCTCGCCTGGGCCGAGGGCAGCCTGTGGGTGGGGCAGTACCGCGAACGCAGGATCTACCAGATCGACCCCGGGACAGGCGCCATTTTGCGCACCATCGAGTCCAACCGTTTCGTCACCGGCGTGACCTGGGTCGATGGCGATCTGTGGCACGGCACCTGGGAGGGCGATGAGAGCGAACTGCGCCGAATCGACCCGGATAGCGGCGCCGTGCTCGAGCGGCTAGAGATGCCCCGTGGCACCGGCGTAAGCGGGATCGAGTCCGACGGGGCAGACCTGTTTTATTGCGGCGGCGGGGCGAGTGGAAAGATCCGCGCAGTGAGACGACCGCCTTCCGGCCGATGACCCGTTTCGGTTTGCCGACTGAAGAAAAGAGCGCCAGCGACCCGAAGCGGAACTACGCATCGAGGTCTTCCCTACCCAAAAGCAGACTCTCGACTGAGCCCCTTGTCGCGGAGCCAGGCGAGGCACGCATCGGCCACATCACGCCAACCGCTGTCGATCGTCAGCGAGTGGCCGCGCCCTTCGAATTGCCTGAGCGCCCTGACCGCGGCGGAGTCCCGATACTGCTTGAACGTCGCACGGATCGTCACATCGGGCACGGTGATGGCGATCCCTCAGTGGTTGCCACCGAAGAGAATCTGTGCGACCCCCGTCGAGGTCTGCGAACGGTTCCAGTCGCGTTGCAGTTCGCAGATGAGCTGTACCCAGCTGACCGGGTGCGCTCCGGCCTGCACGATGCGTTGAAGATCGGCCTCGTGCGCCGTCGCGCACGTGCCTCCGACGGCATCCACGACGGGATAGACGTCGAAGCCTTCGCGTAGCGCGTCGAGCGCAGGCAAGGCGAGGCAAACCTCGGTCCACAGCGCTGCCATGACGAGCTTCCTGCGGCCGGTCGCCTTGACGGTGGCGAGAAAGTCCGGACCCTCCCAGGCATTGATGGTGGTCCTGTTGGCCACCAACATGCACCAAGAAGGCGCTTATCCGTGCGCGTCCAGCCCCTACGTGCCTCGTCCCGGGGCGCGACGGCCGAGAGCCATGACGTCGGTCCATCGACGCGATCGAGCTGACCTGCACCGGCTGGAAGTCGATGATCAACAGCGCCGCGTTCCTGGGCGTCAGCAGGTGGTCTCGAGGGGGTCGCGAACGGTCTGAGAGGAAGTCATGGGGTTCTCCGCCTGAATGGCTATCGAGCCAGGAAGTCCCGGACCAGCTGGATGGTGGCCCGCGGGTTCTCTTCCATGATCCAGTGCCCGGAATCGGGAACAACGCCCTCGGTCACGTCGTCGCCGGCCGCGCGCATGACAGTCGCCATCATCGGACCGAAGGATTTTTGGCCACCTAACGCGAGGATCGGCATCTTCAGCCGGCCGTGGGCGAGGAACTCGCGGTTGTCGATCGCGTCCTGGTCGAACGCCGCGAACTGCGCGAACCCGGAATGCATGGCACCGGGAAGCGCGTAGAGCTTCGCGTAGTGCTGGCGCGCCGCTTCGCCGAAGCGATCGGGCGACGCCGAGAACTCGTTCCAGAACCTGTCGAGATAGATCCGCTCGCGGCCGGCAACCAGGCGCTCCATGTCCGGGCCGCCGAATCGAAAGTGCCAGAGCAGCGGATTCTTGAGAACCTCCTCCCACGGCCCGACGCCGGGCACCGGCGCATCGATCAGCACCAGGCGCCGGACGCGCTCCGGGTGCCGCGCGGCGAACTGGAACGCGACCATGTTGCCGATGTCGTGGGCGACGACGTCGGCCTGCCCCACGCCGAGCGCCGTCATGACGCCGTCGACGTCCTCGGCCTGGGTCTTCTTGTCGAAGCCGCCGCTTGGCTTGGACGACAAGCCCAGCCCGCGCAGGTCCGGGACAAGCACGGTGTGGTCGCGGGCCAGGTCGGCGGCGAGAGGCGCCCACATGTCGCCGGTCTCACCATAGCCGTGCAGCAGCACCACCGCCGGCCCCGAGCCGCCCGACCGGACATGGATCGTGACGCCGTTCGTCGCGATCTCGCGCACCTTGAAGCCCGGAAACGCGAAGGCCTGTGCCGACGCCGGCGACGGGGCAACGACCCACACCAGCCACGCGAGGGCTAGAGAAAGGCAAGCACGCATGGGAACTCCTTAAATCCTTGGGTTGTGCGCTGCGAACGCTTGCAGTGTGTGTGAACACGCGAGCATCGACTAGCCGGACCTGGACGCAATCAGCTTCAACCAGCGGTTTAAGATTAAGATAGGCTGTGGCGCACTTGCAGCATCTGGTGTCGTTCGTTCAGACGGCGGAGTACGGCAGCTTCTCCGCTGCCGCGCGAGTTCTCGGCCTGACGCCGGCGGGCGTCAGCAAGAACGTCGCGCGTCTCGAAGCCGACCTGGGCGTGCGCCTCTTCCATCGCAGCACGCGTCGCTTGGCGTTGACTGAAAGCGGCGAACGCTTCCTGCGGCAGGTGGACGCTCCCCTGATATCCCTGCAGGCCGCCGTAGCCGGCGCGCACAATCTCGACGAGGACCCGGCGGGCATTCTGAAGGTCAGCATGGGCCAGGCCTTCGGTCGCAACTTCCTGATTCCGCTTCTGGAAGATTTCCTTGCCTGCTATCCGCGCGTTCTGCCGGACTGGCATTTCGACAACCGCCAGGTCGATCTCGTCGGCGAAGCCTTCGATGCCGCGATCGGCGGCGGGTTTGTCTTGCCCGCCGGCGTCGTCGCGCGCGAACTGGCGCCGGTTCACATCGTCGCCGTCGCGTCACCGACCTACCTGGCGGGTCGGGTGCTGCCGCGCAGCCCCGACGACCTCGCCTCCTTCGACGGAATCATGCGCCGCTCTTCGCCGACCGGACGGGTGCGCCCGTGGGGGCTGCGATCACGGCGCGCGGCCGAGCAGACGGTACCGTGTCGACCGCGGCTCATCTTGAGCGACCCCGAGGCAATCGCGCAGGCGGCACGGCTCGGCCTGGGTGTGGCGCTGGTACCGATGCCGTTCGCTTTCGCCGCCCTCCAGTCCGGCGAGCTTGTCCGACTGCTTCCTGGCTGGTATGGCGATGCCGGGCCGCTCTCGTTGTACTACCCGAGCAGGAGAATGCTGCCGACGAAGACCCGGGTCTTCGTCGACTTCGTCGTCGAGCGTTTTCGATCGACCGGCTTTGCTCGCGTGGTCGACGGCCGGTGACAGTGGGCGGCTGGTTCAAGGCTTACATGTTGTTCGCTGGTGCGAAATCCGCTCTCCTTCATAGGCATCGATAGAGTGAAGAGCGGTCAGCCGCGAGTGCCCCACACCCTCGCAATCCCCTACAATTCCCCCTCATACTCGATCGTCAATGGCGCATGGTCGCTGAACCGGGCTTCCTTGTAGATCGAGGCCACTCTCGCCGTTGCCGCGATTCCCTCGGTTGCGATCTGGTAATCGAGGCGCCAGCCCACGTTCTTCGCCCAGGCCTGGCCGCGATTGCTCCACCAGGTGTAGGAACCGCCTTCCGTTTCGGGGTGGAGCCTGCGGTAGACGTCGACCCATCCGATGTCGTCGAAGACGCCGCTCAGCCACGCGCGCTCCTCGGGCAGGAAGCCGGAGTTCTTCCGATTGCCGCGCCAGTTCTTCAGATCGATTTCGCGATGGGCGATATTGATGTCGCCGCACAGGATGATCTCGCGGCCGCTGGCCCGAAGTTCCTGCAGGTGCGGTGCAAAGGAGTCGAGAAAACGGAATTTTGCCGCCTGCCGTTCCTCCGAACTCGACCCCGAAGGTACGTAGACCGAGATCACGCTGAGCGCGCCGAAGTCGGCCTCGACATAGCGCCCTTCAGCATCGAACTCCTCGTCGCCGAAGCCGCAGCGCACGTCGAGCGGTGCGCGCCTGCTGTACAGGGCCACGCCGCTGTAGCCCTTCTTGCTGGCGCAGTGGAAGTGCCCGGGCATGCCCGCGACGCGCAGCAGGCTGTCGTCCAGATCGCACAACTGCGCCTTCACCTCCTGCACGCAAATCACGTCCGGCTGGCTGGCAGCCACCCAGTCGAGCCAGCCTTTGCGACTGGCCGAGCGAAGCCCATTCAGGTTGAGGGTGACGACCTTTATCATCTCGGACTCGACGTTGTCGATCGATTCATCGGCGCGGTCGCGCGGGCGCCGATTCAGAAGGCGCCCGCGGCCACGCGCATCGGAGGAAAAAACTTGGCAGACGATCTGCGCGCGCAGTTTATCCGGTTCTCCCTGCAATCCGGCATCCTGCGCTTCGGCGAATTCCGCACGAAAGCCGGGCGGCTGTCTCCCTACTTCTTCAACGCCGGACTATTCAACGACGGCGCGCTACTCGGTCGGCTGGCCGGCTTCTATGCCGACACGCTGCTGGCCGCCGAGGCGGCGGGCCACGTGCGCTGCGACATGCTGTTCGGCCCGGCCTACAAGGGCATCACGCTCGCTTCGGCGACCGCGGTTGCCACGGCGCAGCGCGACCGCAACCTGCCGTTCGCGTTCAATCGGAAGGAAGCGAAGGATCATGGCGAAGGCGGCGACCTGATCGGCGCGCCGCTGTTCGGCCGGGTGGTGATCGTGGACGACGTGATCAGCGCCGGCACCTCGGTGCGCGAGTCGGTCGCGCTCATTCGGGAACACGGTGCCGAACCGGCGGCCGTGCTGATCGCCCTGGACCGGATGGAGCGGGGTGGCACCGCCGAAAACATCTCGGAGCACTCGGCCACTCAGGACGTCGAACAGATGTTCGGTATCCCGGTGGTCGCGATCGCGTCGCTCGCCGACCTGCTCGAATTCCTGGAGTCGGGCAGCGCCGAAGCTGAGGTGCTTGCGCAATACCGGCCGCAGGTCGCGGCATATCGAGACCGCTACGGCGTCTGAGCCTCAGTACCGGCTCCGATGGCTACTGCTTGGAAGCGTCTCCTGCCAGTCCGAGCTGCTCGACCGAGGCCCTTCGCATGTCGACCTTGCGAACCTTGCCGGTCACGGTCATCGGAAATTCGTCGACGACAACTACGTGCCGCGGAATCTTGTAGTGCGCGAGCTTGCCCGTGCAGAACGCCCTGATTCTCTCGGCATCGAGCGGCTCGACGCCCTCCTTCATCCGGATCCAGGCGCACAGTTCCTCGCCGTACTTCTCGTCAGGCACGCCCACCACCTGCACATCGGCAATGTCGGGGTGGCTGTGGAGAAACTCTTCGACCTCGCGCGGATAAATGTTCTCCCCGCCCCGGATGACCATGTCCTTGAGCCGCCCGACGATGCTCACGTAGCCCTGCTCGTCCATAGTCGCCAGATCGCCGGTATGCATCCAGCCGGGCGGGTCGATCACCTCGGCGGTCTTCTCGGGCTGCTCCCAGTAGCCGAGCATGACCGAATAGCCGCGGGTGCAGAACTCGCCGGTCGTGCCTCGCGGAACCGTCAGTCCGGTGTCCAGATCGACGATCTTGATCTGCACATGCGGGTGAACCCTGCCGACCGTCGATACGCGGCGTTCAATGTCGTCGTCAGCCGACGTCTGGGTGGACACGGGCGAGGTCTCGGTCATGCCGTAGCAGATGGTCACCTCCTCCATGTTCATCTCGTTGATGACGCGCCTCATCACCTCGACCGGGCAGGGCGAACCCGCCATCACGCCAGTGCGCAGCGACGACAGGTCCACCGAGCCGATCCCGGGCTGGGCGAGCATGGCGATGAACATCGTCGGCACGCCGTACAAGGCGGTGCACTTCTCGTCGACGACCGATTCCAGGGTCGCCACCGGATCGAAACCGGGCGCCGGGATGACGACGCAACTGCCGTGCGACATCGAACCCAGATTGCCCATCACCATGCCGAAACAGTGATAAAACGGCACCGGCACGCAGAGCCGGTCGTGCTCGGTGAAGCGTTGCGCCTCGGTCACGTTGTGACCGTTGTTCAGGATGTTCAGGTGCGACAGCGTGGCGCCCTTCGGGAATCCGGTGGTGCCGCTGGTGTACTGGATATTGATCGGATCGTCCCGGTCCAGCATCGCCAGCCCCGCGGCGATCCGGTCGCGGTCCGCAGGAGTCGATGCAAGCAACTGCCACTCCGGCGCCCCGATGAAGATCACGTTCTTCAGGTCCGGGCAATCGCCGCGAACCGCATCGAGCATCGCCCGGTAGTTGCTGGTCTTGAATTCCGCGGCGGACACCAGGGTCGATATCTGCGCCTGCTCGAGCACGTAGCGCAGTTCGTGCGATCGATACGCCGGGTTGATGTTGACGAGAATGGCGCCGATCTTGGCCGTGGCGTATTGCGTGAGCACCCATTCAGGCAGGTTCGGCGCCCAGATGCCGACCCGCTCGCCTTTTGCGACCCCGAGGTTCAGCAGGCCGGTTGCAACCCGGTCGACCGCGTCATTCAACTCAATGTAGGTCCAGCGCCTGCCGGACTGCGAGTCCACCAGCGCTTCGCGCTCGCCGTACTGCGCGGTGATGAACTCGAGCCTCGCACCTATCGTGTCGCCCAGAAGCGGGGACAACGATGTGCCGCATGCGTAACTGAAATTGTTCATGGTGGCCTCCATGACCGGACATCCTACTTCCTCTGTACGAGGACGTGTTGGCGCGGGACAGGACAAAGGGCAACGCCGTTCGAATGGCAAGCGCGCAGGCCGAGCGAGAGGAAACGCGACCGGGACTGATGCGGAGCCTTCATCAGCGCCTTGGACGCAACGCTATCCCGGAACGACCCCGATACCGGAGGACAGCGCGGCATCGCGAAGAGCTCCGTCGAGCGTTGCGATTGGCAATTGCAGGCGCAGCGCCAGCGCGAGGTAGCTGGCGTCGTAACTGCTCAGGCCGAAGCGCAGCGAAAGGCCGAGCAACTCGGCTGGCGGCACGCCCTGCCGGTCGACCTCGATCGGCAAGGACGCGACCTGCGCAGCAACGGCGTGCGCTGCTACTGCATTCATCCGGTGACGCAGGCATGCCTTACGCAAGACGTTGGAGAACTCGAGTTCCCACAACGCAGGCACGATGGCGCGGTCGTCACATAGGCGCTCAGCGATCGCCTCCGAATACCCCGTGGCCTGATCCTCGAGATACCAGCCCGATGTGACCGAATTGTCGAGGACGAAAGGCATCAGTCACGTCCGTCCTCGATCGCCTCACGTAGCGGAAGGCCTAATGACACGCCCTTCCTCTGCTGTCGAAGAGTGGCGAACACTTCGGCGACCCGTTGCCGTTCGCTGTCTGCGCAGGGTCGGTGACGAGAGTCGGCTGCCACGAGCCGCGCAACCGCTACGCCCCTGCGCTTGATCACGACTTGCTCGCCCGACTCGACCGCCGCCAGAAGCTCGGACAAATGGGCTTTAGCCTCGAAAACGGCGACTTCTTTCATGGTCTGATGCGAGTTCTTATGGTTAACCAGTTTATTCTAGGTGGTTTTCTGCATTCCCGCCAGCCCGGAATGGCGCGAAGCACATGGTCGTCCGCACTTCTCGTTCGTCTGATCGGCAAGCGGACGACCGGCTGCGTTGATTCCCCCGAGATCGGCGAGCCACGCTTGACCGGGCATCAACCCAGCTTCGCGCGCAGCACCTCATTGACCTGCTGCGGGTTGGCCTTGCCCTTGCTGGCCTTCATCACCTGGCCCACGAGCGCGTTGAATGCGCGCTCCTTGCCGGCGCGGAACTCATCGACCGACTTCTGGTTCGCCACAAGCACTCGCTCGACGATGCGCTCGATCTCGCCGCTGTCGCTGATCTGCTTCAGGCCCCGCGATTCGATGATCCGGTCGGCGAGGTCATTGCTTTCGCCTGGTTCGCTCCACATCGCCGAGAACACGTCGCGGGCTATCTTGCCGGAAATCGTGCCGTCGAGGATGCGGCGGATGAGGCCCGCCATCTGCGCCGACGTGACCCGGCTCGCGGCGATCTCCAGACCGTCGCGGTTCACAACGGCCATCAGATCGACCATCACCCAGTTCGCTGCAGTCTTGGCCACGGCCTCCCCGGATTTCGCAGCATTCCTGTCGCCAGCCTCCCCCGGTTTCGCTGCGCCTTCGGTGGATTTCGCGGTCCTCTCCCCGGGTTTCCGCGAAGCGCTTCCTGGGTCGCCCGCCGCTGGCGAACTCGCGCCACGCGAATCCAGCGCGCGAACCAGCGCTTCATAGAACGTTGCCAGGTCGCGCGATGCCGTGAGCGTCGTGGCGTCGTAACCGCTCAGCCCGTAGCTGTCGACGAACTTGCGCCGCATCTCGGCCGGCAAGACCGGCAGCGACTCGCGCACCTGCTCGATCCACGCCGGATCGATCACGAGCGGTGGCAGGTCCGGATCCGGAAAGTATCGGTAGTCGTGCGCGTCTTCCTTGCTGCGCATCGCGCGGGTTTCGTCGCGATCGGGATCATAGAGCCGGGTCTCCTGAATAACCCGGCCCCCGTCCTCGATCAGTTCGATCTGCCGGCGCACCTCGTAGTCGATCGCCCGCTCGAGGAAACGAAACGAGTTCAGGTTCTTGATCTCGGCGCGGGTGCCGTATTCGGCCTGCCCGTGCGGGCGCACCGATACGTTGGCGTCGCAGCGAAACGAGCCCTCCTGCATGTTGCCGTCGCAGATACCCAGCCAGACGACCAGCCCGTGCAAGGCGCGTGCATAGGCAACGGCTTCCTTCGCCGAGCGCATGTCGGGCTCGGTGACGATCTCGAGCAGCGGCGTGCCGGCGCGGTTCAGGTCGATGCCGGTCATGCCCAGGAAGTCTTCGTGCAGCGACTTGCCGGCATCTTCTTCGAGGTGCGCGCGGGTCAGCTTGACGAAACTCTCGTGGAGCCGAACACCGCCGTGCCGGTCGGCGGCGCCGTTCAATGAAGGGCGCGACTCATCGCCTTGACCTTCCTCGCTGCGCGAATCGCCGGCGCGACCTTGCGCGATGTGCCTTTCCGTCGTCCATGCGACCGCCAGCCCCCCTCCGCTTACGACCGGAGTCTCGTACTGGCTGATCTGATAACCCTTGGGCAGATCGGGATAGAAATAGTTCTTGCGCGCGAATACCGAGCGCCCGGCAATCGTGGCGCCGACTGCGAGCCCGAAGCGGATCGCACATTCGACCGCTGCACGGTTGGCCACCGGCAGCACTCCGGGCAAGGCGAGATCGATGGCGCAAGCCTGCGTGTTCGGCTTCGCGCCGAAGGCGGTGGAGGCGCCCGAAAATATCTTCGAGTGCGTGGCGAGCTGGGCGTGGGTCTCCAGCCCGATGACGACTTCCCATTGCATAGCGTTGGCTCGGGTCGGTTCGATCAGAGGTTGCGCGCGCAGCCGCCGCTGCGCGGATCGAACATGGCGGGCCAGGCCTCATCGTCGATTCCGGCAGGCTGGCAGCTGTTCGCGCAGTTCGCATGGGCCAGCGTGATCCGGCGCGGTTCCTGCCAGATCATCAGCCTGCAGCCACTACCGTCGCGCGCGGTCAGCTCGATGTGCGGCCGACTGCGCGTCTGCCGGAAGTCGCTTTGCTCGAAGCGACAGACGCCGCCGCGCCGCCCCACGGCGACTTCCCAGGACAGCGCCTCGACCTGGTTGTGTTCTACCAGCAGCCGGGCGCGCTCGTGAAAGCCATCGTCTTCGGTCTGCTCGCAGCGCCCATCGAGATTGATCGCCCGATCGGCGATCGGCGGCGCCGGCCGGCTCGCGGGCAGCATGCTGCAGGCAGCACCGAGCACGGCAACGAGAGCAACCAGCACCAGGCGCAGCCTCATGCGGGCGCCCGCAGGTGCCAGTCGGTCACCTGTTGAAAACGGTAGGCAACGTCGAGCAGGCGCGCTTCGTCGAGCCAGCGCCCGATCAGTTGCATGCCGACCGGACGGCCACCCTCGCCGAAACCTGCGGGCACGGAAAGCGCGGGCAGGCCGGCCAGGGAGGCCGGTAAGGTGTAGATGTCGGCCAGGTAGTTGCGCACCGGATCGTCGATGCGCTCGCCCACGTTCCAGGCGACGCTCGGAGCAACCGGGCCGGCGATCAGATCGATGTTTTCGAACGCAAGGCGAAAATCATCGGCAATCAGCCGGCGCAGCTTCTGCGCCTGCAGGTAGTAGGCGTCGTAATAGCCGTGCGACAGCACGTACGCGCCGATCAGGATCCGGCGCTTCACCTCATCGCCGAAGCCCTCGGTGCGCGTGCGCCGGTACATGTTGTCGAGATCGCCGTACTGCGCGGCGCGATGGCCATAACGCACGCCATCGAAACGACTCAGGTTGCTGGAAGCCTCGGCCGGGGCGATCACGTAGTAGGCCGGAATGGCCAACTCGGTCTTGGGCAGGGAGATGTCGACCAGTGCCGCGCCCAGTTCGCGCATGCGCTCGAGCGCGGCCATCACCGATTGTCGGACGTCGGCCGAAAGTCCGTCGCCGAAAAATTCGCGCGGCACTCCAACGCGCATGCCGTCGAGCGGGCGGTCGTGCTGGCGCGCGAACCCGCGCGTAAAGTCCTCGGCCGGTCGCTCGAGACTTGTGGAATCGCGCGGATCGAAGCCCGCCATGGCGTTCAGGAGCACGGCGCAACCGGCAGCGCTGCGCGCCATTGCACCCCCTTGATCAAGGCTGGAGGCGAAGGCGATCATGCCGTGGCGCGAGACCCGTCCGTAAGTCGGCTTGATTCCGGTGATGCCGCACATGGCCGCCGGTTGCCGCACTGAGCCGCCGGTGTCGGTGCCGGTGGCCAGCGGCGAGAGGCCGGCGGCCACCGCTGCGGCCGACCCACCCGAGGAGCCGCCGGCGATCGCCCGGCGATCCCAGGGATTGAGCGCCGGCCCGAAGAACGAGTGCTCGTTGGAACTGCCCATCGCAAATTCGTCGCAGTTGGTCTTGCCCAGGCACACCGCCCCCACTGCAGCGAGGCGTTCGACGACTGCGGCATCGAAGGGGCTGACATAGTGCTCGAGCATTCGCGACCCGGCGGTCGAGCGCCAGCCGCGGGTCACGAAAATGTCCTTGTGGGCGACGGGAATGCCCAGCAGCGGTGCGCGCTCGCCGCGGGCAAGCCGCTCGTCGGCTGCGCGAGCCTGCGCACGGGTCAGTTCGCGCTGCACGTCGATGAACGCGTTCAGATCGCTGGCGACAATCCGGTCCAGGTAAGTATCGGCAAGCTCGAGCGCCGAAATTTCGCCGTCGTCGAGTGCTGCGCGCAAGACCGGCAGTGACGAGTCATCGAGGTTCACGACAGCGCGCGCCTGGACCCGAGGGGCTTCAGGGGAACGCCTGCCGCTCCGGTCGTAACGTGAGCCGCACCGATCATGTAAGCACCGGCGACATCAGTCACTCCAGCACCTGCGGCACCAGATACAAGCCGCGCTCGACCGCCGGCGCCGACGCCTGGTAGTCGGCCCGGCGATCCGACTCGGTCACGACATCCTCCCGCAAGCGCAAAACGAGATCGCGCGCATGAGTCATCGGCTCGACACCGGTGGTATCGACGGACTGCAGGCGTTCGATCAGCGCAAACACCGCATTGAGCTGCTCGAGGGTGCGAGCGGCCTGTGCAGGCTGAAGTTCGATACGGGCCAGCGTTGCTATCCGCTGCACGTCGGAGGCAGTGAGCGACATTCGGGGAGGGAGCCTCGGGTGGCTGGTCGACGGTCTCTCATCCGCGGACCGCCTGAATAGGCAAGGGATTATACGGTATCATTCACCCCATTCCTGAAGAAGCGTATTGCACTGCAGCACCCGGCCGACCGCCCTTTTCAACCGGCGCTCGCGACTGTCGCCAGACTTGGCATTCGCGTGGACGCACAACGTCCGGCCTTCGAACCCAGAACGGAAGCAACATGCTCGGGTTTCTCCGAAAGTACTTTTCCAATGATCTTGCGATCGACCTCGGCACAGCCAACACCCTGATCTACGTGCGCGGCAAAGGTATCGTGCTGAACGAACCGTCGGTCGTTGCAATCCGGCAGGAGGGCGGCCCCAACGGCAAGCGCACGATTGCCGCCGTTGGCGCCGAGGCCAAGCAAATGCTCGGCCGGGTGCCGGGCAATATCGAGGCGATCCGGCCGATGAAGGACGGCGTGATCGCCGACTTCACCGTGACCGAGCAGATGCTCAAGCAGTTCATCAAGCTCGTGCACGAGTCACGCCTGCTCTCGCCCAGCCCGCGGATCATCATCTGCGTGCCCTGCGGCTCCACGCAGGTCGAACGACGGGCAATCCGCGAATCGGCGCTCGGCGCCGGCGCTTCGCAGGTGTTCCTGATCGAGGAGCCGATGGCGGCAGCGATCGGCGCCGGCCTGCCGGTGTCCGAGCCGGCCGGCTCAATGGTCGTCGACATCGGCGGTGGCACCACGGAAGTCGGTGTCATCTCGCTGGGCGGCATGGTCTACAAGGGATCGGTGCGGGTCGGTGGCGACAAGTTCGACGAAGCGATCATCAACTACATTCGCCGCAACTACGGCATGCTGATCGGCGAGCCGACCGCGGAAGCGATCAAGAATCAGATCGGCTCGGCGTTTCCGGGCGCCGAAGTCAAAGAGATGGAAGTCAAGGGACGCAATCTTTCCGAGGGCATTCCGCGCAGCTTCACGATTTCTTCCAACGAGATCCTGGAGGCGCTGACCGAACCCTTGAACCAGATCGTTTCCGCGGTCAAGATCGGGCTGGAGCAGACGCCGCCCGAGCTCGGCGCCGACATCACCGAGCGCGGGATCATGCTCACGGGGGGCGGCGCGCTGCTCGCCGACATCGATCGCCTGTTGATCGAGGAAACCGGCTTGCCGGTCCTGGTCGCCGAAGACCCCCTGACCTGCGTCGTGCGGGGCTGCGGCATGGCCCTCGAGCGCATGGACAAGCTGGCCTCGATTTTCACCAGCGAGTAGTGTGGACCGAAGCCCGCCGCCGTTCTTCAAGCAGGGCCCGTCTGCCAACGTCCGTCTCGCATTCTTCGCCTTGCTGGCGATCACGCTGCTGATCGTCGACGCGCGCCTTGACACGATGTCGCGGCTGCGCCAGGGAATCGCGACGGTGCTGTATCCGGTGCAAAGGCTGCTGCTGGTGCCTCGCGATGTCGTCGCCTCGTTCGCCGACTACACCCGGGATATCGATCACCTGCGCGCGGAAAACGCCGAAATGCGCCAGATCGAAGCTGCGAACGCGCGGGTCCTGCTGCAAACCGAGCAGCTTGCCTCCGAGAACGCCCAGTTGCGCCAGTTGCTCGGCATGCGCGAGCGCAGGAGCTTGCGCACCACGGTCGCTGAAGTGCTCTACGATGCCCGCGATGCATTCTCGCGGCGCCTCGTCATCGATCGCGGCATGGAGCACGGCGTCCAGGCGGGGCAACCGGTCATCGATTCCTTCGGGGTCATCGGCCAGGTGACCCGTGCACATCCGCTATCGAGCGAAGTCACGCTGGTGACCGACCGCAACTCCACGATTCCGATCGAAGTCAGACGCACCGGTGCGCGAACGCTGGCCTGGGGCGGATCGACCCCGGGCACGATCGAACTGCGCTTCCTGCCTGCCGCCACCGACATCCGCGAAGGTGATCTGCTTGTCACCTCCGGACTCGACGGGCTGTTTCCGGCCGGCTTGCCGGTCGGGCAGGTCACGGCCGTGCAGGCCGGCTCGACCTCTGCATTCATGCGGGTGCGCGCCAGCCCGATGGCGCGCGTGGAGCGCACCAAACTGCTCCTGGTCCTGCTTGCCGAGGCGCCCGCGCAGCCCATCCTGGTCCCCGAGCCGGCACCCGAAGCGAAGCGTCGTTCGCGCAACCGCTGAGCCCGATGAAGACACCTCCCCACTACCTGCTGCTGCCGGCGAGCCGCGCCTTCATCACGTTCTCGCTGGTCGCGGCCTTCGCGCTCAATTTGCTGCCCTGGGGCCGCACCCCGGGCGTTCCGGACTTCCTGGCGCTGGCGCTGGTGTTCTGGAACATTCATCAACCCCGGATGGTCGGCATCGGCATTGCGTTCCTGTTCGGACTTTTGATGGACGTACACGACGCCGCGCTTCTCGGAGAACATGCGCTCGCCTATACCGTGTTGTCATACGGTGCGATGAGCATGCACCGCCGGGTTCCGTGGTTTGGAATGGCGGCCCAGATGCTTCACGTGCTGCCACTTTTCCTCGTCGCCCAATTGACAACGCTCATCGTGGTCATGGCGGTCGGCGGTGATCTCCCCGGCTGGCCCTGGTTCGCCGAAAGCATCGCCAGCACCTTGCTCTGGCCGCTCGCCGACTGGCTGCTGCTTGCGCCGCAGCGACGTGCGATCGATCGCGACGAGAACCGGCCGATCTAGGCAAACGGAGCCCCGCGTGGTCGAAGTGCGCAACACCAGGCGAGAACTGCAACGGTTGCGGGTACGCCTCGCCGTCGCGATGCTGCTCGTGGTGATCTGCTACGGAGTGCTGATCGCGCGCTTTGCGTGGCTGCAGGTCCACCGCTATGCCGACTTTCATGCGCAGGCTGAAGACAACCGGATCGCACTGGTGCCGGTGCCACCGGCGCGCGGGCTGATCTACGATCGAAACGGCGTGCTGCTTGCCGAGAACGTCTCGGGCTACACGCTCGAGTTGTCCCCGAAGCGCATCGGTTTTGCGCGGCTCGAAGCGACGATCGACGCGCTGGCCCGGATCGTCGAGATCTCGCCCCTGGAGCGGCGGCGCTTCCAGCGACTGGTCGACGACATGCGCACGGCCGACAGCGTGCCGCTGAAGGTGCGGCTCACCGATGAAGAGGTCGCGCGGCTGGCAGTGCAACGCTATCGGTTTCCGGGCGTCGAAATCCGGGCGCGATTGTTTCGCAACTACCCGCTTGGCGAACTCACGGCGCACGTGCTCGGTTACATCGGCCGTATCTCGCCTGCCGACAAACGCCGCTTCGAGGAGGAAGAAGTCGGTTCCCGCTATGCCGGTTCCACTCATACCGGCAAAATCGGCGTCGAGCTTTCGTACGAGCGAGCGCTGCACGGCATGCCGGGTGTCGAGGAGGTGGAGGTGTCGGCTGGCGGACGGGTCGTGCGCACCTTGTCGCATACAGCGCCCGTGCCTGGTCAGAACCTGATCCTGTCGATCGACATCCGGCTGCAGAAGCTGGCCGAGGATCTGTATGGCGAGCGGCGCGGCGCGCTCGTCGCCATCGAGCCGAAGACCGGCGAGGTGCTCGCGCTGGTGTCACGGCCATCGTTCGATCCGAACCTGTTCGTCGACGGCATCGATACCCAGAATTGGCAGGCGCTGAACGACGACCCCGACAAGCCGCTGCTGAACCGGCCGCTGCGCGGAACCTATCCGCCCGGGTCGACCTACAAGCCGTTCATGGCGCTCGCCGCGCTCGCCACCGGCGCGCGGACCCCTCAGGACACGATCACCGATCCGGGCTACTTCATGCTCGGCACCCACCGCTTCCGGGACTCGCGCCCGGGCGGCAACGGCACGGTCGATCTGCGCAAATCGATCGTGGTGTCCAGCGATACCTACTACTACAAGCTTGCCTACGACATGGGAGTCGACCGCATCCACGACTTCATGAAGCCCTGGGGTTTCGGGCAGCTGACGGGGATCGACCTGGAGCACGAGACGACCGGCATCCTTCCCTCGACGCTGTGGAAGATGAAACGCTACAAGCAGCGATGGCACCCCGGCGAAACACCGTCGGTCGGTATCGGCCAGGGCTACAACGCGTTCACGATGCTGCAACTGGCGCATGCGACCGCAACGCTCGCCAACAATGCCATCGTGATGAAGCCGCACGTGGTGGAAGCGCTCGAGGATCCGGGCACCCACGAAAGGCGACCCGTCGTCGCCGCCGAAAGCTACCGGATTGCAATTCGTCCCGAATACCTGGCGCTCGTGCGCAACGCCATGGTCGATGTGAACCGCGTGGGGACGAGCCGCGCGGCCTTCGCGGGCGCACAATACGTGGCGGGTGGAAAGACCGGCACGGCCCAGGTGATCGGCATCAAGCAAAACGAGCGCTACGATGCCCGGCGGGTCGCCGAGCGGCATCGCGACCACTCGCTGTTCATCGCGTTTGCGCCTGCCAGCGAGCCGAAGATCGCCATCGCGCTGGTCGTCGAGAACGGTGGCTTCGGCGCGCAGGCCGCCGCGCCGATTGCGCGAAAGCTGTTCGACTTCTACCTGCTGGGCCAATTGCCCGACGATATCCCCGATAGCACCTTGCCGTCGTTGCCGGAAGACTCCGAGTTGCGCGATATCCCCGAGAACATGGAACCCGAAACGGTCGACACCGGCGAGGCATCGCGCCAATGAGGCTGCTGCATCAAAAACCGCCCCTTCTGGCCCGGATCCGGCGCCACGTGCTGGTCCTGGATACTCCATTGATGGTCGGCCTGGCGCTGCTGATGGCGATCAGCATGGTCACGATGTATTCGGCGGCCGTCGATTACGACGGTCGCATGCTGGATCACGTTCGCAACCTCTCGATTGCGTTCGTGGTGATGTGGATCGCGGCCAGCCTGCCCCTGCGGTGGATGATGCGCTCGGCGGTTCCGGTATATCTCACGGCGCTCGCCCTGCTGGTCGCGGTCGCCCTGTTCGGTGATATCGCCAAGGGTGCGCGGCGCTGGCTGGATCTCGGCTTCACCCGGATCCAGCCTTCCGAACTGATGAAGATCGCGATGCCGCTGATGCTTGCCTGGTACTTCCAGCAACGGGAAGGCGCGCGGCGCTGGTACGACTTTGCGATCGCGGCCGTGCTTCTCGTCGTGCCAGTGGTCCTGATCGCGCGGCAACCCGACCTGGGCACCGCGATGCTGGTATCGGCGGCCGGCATCTACGTGATCTTCTTCGCCGGCCTTTCCTGGAAGATCATCGTCGGCAGCGTGCTGGCCGGACTGGCGGCGCTGCCAGTGCTGTGGTCGGTCATGCACGACTACCAGCGCCAGCGCATCATGATGCTGCTCGATCCGACCTCCGACCCCCTGGGCAAGGGCTTTCACATCATCCAGTCGACGATCGCGGTGGGCTCCGGCGGCATCTGGGGCAAAGGCTGGCTCGAGGGCACCCAGGCACACCTGGAGTTCGTTCCCGAACGAACGACCGACTTCGTCTTCGCCGTGTTCTCCGAGGAGTTCGGCCTCATCGGCAACTCCGCGCTCCTGGTCATTTACCTTCTGCTGATCGGCCGCGGCCTGATGATCGCGGCCAGCGGCCCGACCATCTTCGCCCGACTCCTTGCCGGCTCGGTCACGCTGATCCTGTTTACCTACACGTTCGTCAACATGGGAATGGTCACCGGCATCCTGCCCGTGGTCGGCGTGCCGCTGCCGCTGATGTCGTACGGCGGCACCGCAATGTTCACCATCGGACTCGCCTTCGGGCTATTGATGAGCATCAGCCGGCAACGCCGGCTCGTGCAGAGTTGAGGGCGGGGCTTCCGTGCGGCGCAAGAGGGGTTCTTCACGTGAGTTCAACGCGTTCTTTCCATGCATGAGGGCGCAGACGTCGCCTTTGATGCTCAACCCGACACCTCCAGCATGATCTTCCCGATGTGTGTCGACGTTTCCATCAACGCATGGGCGGCAGCCGCTTCGGCGAGCGGAAACACCTTGTAGATTACGGGTAGCGCCTGGCCCTTTGCGAGCAACGGCCAGACCTCGGCGCGCAACTGCCGGGCGATGCCTTCCTTTTCAGCCGCGCTGCGCGGGCGCAGGGTCGAGCCAGTGAAGGTCAGGCGACGCGCCATCAGGGGCGTCCAGTTGACCTCGGCCTTGGGCGACTGCAGAAAGGCGATCTGCACCAGCCGCCCCTCGATTGCCAGCGACTTAAGGTTGCGTTCGATATAGTCGCCGCCCACCATGTCGAGGATCAGGTTCACGCCACGACGCTCGGTGAGGCGCGCGATCTCGGCGACGAAATCCTGCTTTCGATAATTGATGACCGCATCCGCGCCCCGCTCGAGGCAGGCGCGCGCCTTGTCGTCGTTGCCGACGGTCGTGTAGACGGTGGCACCGCGCGCCTTGGCGAGCTGGATCGCGGTCAGGCCGATGCCCGATGACCCGCCATGCACGAGGAAGCTCTCGCCGGGCGCGAGCCGGCCACGCTCGAACACATTCGTCCAGACAGTGAAGTAGTTTTCGGGCAGAGCGGCTGCCTGCAAAAGCGTCAGCCCCTTGGGAGCCGGCAGTGTCTGGCCGGCGGGGGCGACGACGTACTCGGCATAGCCGCCTCCGTTCAGAAGCGCGCACACCTGATCGCCCTTGCGCAGCGACTCGACGCCTTTCCCGATGCCGACCACCTCGCCCGATGCCTCCAGGCCGAGATGCGGCGAAGCGCCAGGAGGCGGCGGGTATCTCCCGTAGCGCTGGCTGATGTCGGGGCGGTTCACCCCGGCGAAGGCAACGCGAATCAGTACCTCGCAGGGGCCGGCCTCCGGAACCGGGGCATCGGCGATCTTCAGCACGTCGGGCGCGCCGCCCGCGCCGTGGTCGATATAGCGCATCGTCCTGGGAATGTCAGTCATTGTTTCTTCGTTCCTTGGCGTGGTCCTGCGAACCTGCGATCGACGGGAGCTTCCGATCAGCGGATGAACTGCTTCACGTGGTCGGCGCCCAGGCCGACTCGCTCGAAGTGCTCACGGTACTTGTCGATGCGGGTGAAGACATCGTCGTAACCGGTCGACTGGCCCTGCGGATCGACGTACATCAGCGCGCCGTGAACCGTGAACAGCGTGACCATCTCGCTGCAGTCGTCGGGCACGACCAGGGTGTGGGTCTCGCCCGGCGGCTCGAACACATAGGTTCCCTCGTTGGCGACCCAGTCGTGTTCCAGGTAGAACCAACTGCCCTTCATCACATAGGCATGGACCTGGCCGGAGTGCCGATGCCGTTGCAGTACTCCGGAACGGCGCACGCGCAGCAGATGCACATAAAAGCCGCCGGTGACGTTCATCTGCAGCGGGCGCGACCAGGTGTCGGGTCCGACTGGCGCCCAGAGGCGCTCGTCGTCGGTGGCAACGTCGTGGACGACCATGTCGGGGGCCATGCCCCAGGGTTGTGGCTTGGCGTAGGGAACGCGGCGCGGATCGGCGACGGCGGGTTCGGCGAGCTTGTTCATGGGGGCCTGCGAAAAACACGGGGATGCGATCGACTGTAATCGACCGGGCAATGGGCCGCAAGCGCGCACCGCCCGGCCTGCCTCCCGCGCGTGCCGCTCACGGCGCCAGCAAGGTTGGCTGCTCGTTGACGGACGTGCAATCGGCTGCCTGCATGGCCCACCACCGAGGCAGCAAGCGCTGCACTGCGCTGCGGCCGTACCGATCATCGATCAGGTAGACGACGCCGCGATCCTCGGGCGTGCGAATCACCCGCCCGGCGGCCTGCACGACCTTGCGGATGCCCGGGTAAAGATACGTGTGCTCGTAGCCATGGCCGAGG
>CAJDTU010000020.1_pt1 | contig 65401 bp, 59 predicted proteins | sample 7389901 | NCBI WGS metagenome assembly CAJDTU01 (sample SAMEA7055649, study PRJEB34461) | soil metagenome | biome: terrestrial ecosystem; feature: Peninsula; material: soil | place: Antarctica | collected 2016
CCTCGCGGTTGAGCATTCCGGAGAGCAACTCGGAGTTCTCGATCGAGGTCGTGCCGACCAGCACGGGCTGGCTGCGCTGCTGGCAATCCTTGATGTCGGCGAGAATTGCGTTGTATTTTTCACGCGCGGTGCGAAACACCTGGTCCTGGCGATCCTCGCGAACCATTGGCCGGTGGGTCGGGATGATGACTGTCTCGAGTCCGTAGATCTCCTGGAATTCGAAGGCCTCGGTGTCGGCTGTGCCGGTCATGCCGGAGAGCTTGCCGTACATCCGGAAGTAGTTCTGGAAGGTGATCGAGGCGAGCGTCTGGTTCTCGGCCTGGATCGTGACGTGCTCCTTGGCCTCGACTGCCTGGTGCAGGCCGTCGGACCAGCGCCGCCCGGGCATCAGCCGGCCGGTGAATTCGTCGACGATCACGACCTCGTCGTTCTGGACCACGTACTGCTGATCCTTGAAAAATAGCGACCACGTACTGCTGATCCTTGAAAAATAGCGTATGGGCGCGCAGCGCGGCCATCAGGTGATGCATCAGCCCGATGTTGGACGGCTCGTAGAGGCTGGCGCCGTCGGCCAGCAGGCCGAATTCGCCGAGGATGCGCTCGGCCTTTTCATGGCCGGATTCCGACAGATAGACCTGGTGCGCCTTGCGATCGACCCAGTAATCGCCGGGTGGCTCTTCCTCGCTTGCCTTGGGCTCCTTCTCCATCTCGGTGAGGAACGCCGGCAACCCGTCGACCCTCTGGTAGGTTTCGGTGTGGTCCTCGGCCTGGCCGGAAATGATCAGCGGCGTGCGCGCCTCGTCGATCAGGATCGAATCGACCTCGTCGACGATCGCGTAGCTCAACTCGCGCTGGCGCCGATCGCCAACGGTGTACTCCATGTTGTCGCGCAGGTAATCGAAGCCGAACTCATTGTTGGTGCCGTAGGTGATGTCGGCGGCGTAGGCATCGCGCTTCTCGGCGGTCAACTGCTGGGTGAGGATCTTGCCCACCGACATCCCGAGAAAGTTGTAGACCTTGCCCATCCAGTCGGCGTCGCGACTTGCCAGGTAATCGTTGACCGTGACAACGTGCACGCCCTTGCCCGCCAGCGCATTCAGATAGACGGCGAGCGTAGCGGTCAGGGTTTTGCCCTCGCCCGTGCGCATCTCGGCAATCTTGCCCGAGTGCAGCACCATGCCGCCGATCAGTTGCACATCGAAATGGCGCATCCCGAGCACGCGCCGCGCCGCCTCGCGACAGACGGCAAAAGCCTCTGGCAAGAGCGCGTCGAGGGTCTCGCCGTTGGCGACGCGCTGGCGAAATTCGTTGGTCTTGGCCGCCAGTTGCTCGTCGGAGAGGGGCGTTATCGACGACTCGAGCGCATTGATTGCGACGATCGTCTGGCGGAATCCCTTCAGCACCCGCTGATTGCGACTGCCGAAGACTCGAGTCAGGAATTTTTGCATCATGGAAATAAGCGCGGCCGCGAGTGCGACGGGCGGACCGCCGGGAAGATTAACCTGCAGAGTCTAACACGCTGATATTGCTGGGCCGCCGCGTGCTATGGTGCTGTCTCAGTGAACCGATCCGCCGTTTCCGCTTCCGCCCGCCCGGCCCAGTCGTGGCTCGAGCGCGACCCTTCGTTTCGCGAACTTGCACGCCGGATCGACGATCTGCTCGCGCTCCAGCATGCGTTGCAAAGAGCCTGCCCGAAGGCGCCGATCGTGGTCAGCGGACTGAACGCGGGTACCGTGACGGTGGTCGTGCCGGGCGCCGCCTGGGCCACCCGGTTGCGCCAGATCGAACCGACCCTGGTTGCGGCGCTGGCCGCCGAAGGGCTGCGAGTGGAGCGCCTGAAGATCCGTCCCCAGCGCCAGCTGCCGGCAACCGCGCGCCCCGCGGCGCCTAAAGCGCCGGTGCCTGCGCAGGCGTTGGCGGCGCTCGACGCACTCGCCGACGAGGTGCCCGACTCGCCGCTGAAGCAGGCGCTGACGAGCCTGCTTCGACACCACCGCGGCGGGCAGGGGCGCTAGAGCGAGGTCGAACCGGATTCAGCGGGTTTCCCAGAGCCGCTCGCCGATCACGCCGGCGAAGAAAACCACAGCCAGCCCGACCGATATCTTCAGCGCCAACATCGCCCGGCCCAGCCAGTAGCGCTCGCGCGTGGCGAACCAAGCGAGCACGCACACGGTGACCGCTCCGAAACCGACCAGCGCAACGAGGCGCAGAGCGGCCATCATGGCGACGGCCCCGAGCCCTGACGCGCACGGGAGCGCATTCGATAACTTCGACGGGTCCGTTGCCTAGGCATAGCTCCAATCGAGCGCGAACAACCTGGGGGCATCGCGGCGCTCGGAAAAAACGACCGTTTCCCAAGCCTCGCTGCGGGCGAGCAGCGCGCGCAGCAACTGGTTGTTCAGCGCGTGTCCGGACTTGTTGGCGCTATAGGAAGCCAGCAGGGGATGGCCGATCAGGTACAGATCGCCGATTGCATCGAGGATCTTGTGTTTGGCGAATTCGTCTCCCGAGCGCAGCCCATCGGCGTTCAGGACGCGATATTCGTCCATCACAATGGCATTGCCGAAACTGCCTCCCTGGGCGAGCCCATGCGCGCGCAGCGCCTCCACATCCTGCATGAAGCCGAAGGTGCGGGCGCGCGCAACGTCGCGCACATATGAGGTGGTGGCGAAGTCGACTTCGACCGTCTGGCTGGTTGCATCGATCGCCGGGTGGGCGAAATCGATCGAGAACCTGAGCCGGAACCCGAAATGCGGCTCGAGGCGGGCCCACTTGTCGCCCTCGCGCACCTCGACCGGTTCGAGCACGCGAATGAATTTCTTGGGCGCTGCCTGCTCCTGGATTCCGGCCGACTGGATCAGGAAGACGAACGAACCGGCTGAGCCGTCGAGGATGGGAATTTCCGCAGCGGTCACGTCGACATGGAGGTTGTCGATTCCGAGGCCGGCGAGCGCCGACATGAGGTGCTCGACCGTGGCGACGCGCACGTTCGCCGCCTCGCCGGTGTCGCCGGCGGTCAGCGTCGAGGCCATCCGGGTATCGGTGACCCGGGCCGCGCTGCTGGGGATTTCCACCGGTGGCTCGAGATCGATTCGCCGGAACACGATTCCGGTATCGACCGCCGCCGGGCGCAGGACCAGTTCGACCCGCTCGCCCGAATGCAGGCCCACCCCGGTGGTTCGCACCAGCGATCTGATCGTGCGCTGACGCATCATGGCGGCTGCGGGGCGGGTGGTGTGCGAGGCGGGCCGCTCACAGGCGGGCCAGCATGGCGTCGGCGCTCGAGACTTCGAACTTGCCGGGCGCCTCGACATCGAGCGCGCTCACAATGCCGTTGTCGACGATCATGGAATAGCGCTGGGAGCGCAGGCCCATGCCCCTCGATATCAAATCGTTTTCCAGGCCGAGCGCCTTGGTGAACTCGCCGCTGCCGTCGGCCATCATGCGGATCTTGCCCGCGGCATTCTGTTCGCGCGCCCAGGCGCCCATGACGAAGGCGTCGTTGACCGATACGCAGCAGATTTCGTCGATGCCCCTTGCCTTAAGCGCATCGCTCTGCTTCAGGTACCCGGGCACGTGCTGCGCCGAGCAGGTGGGCGTGAAGGCTCCGGGCAAGCCGAAGATCGCGATCTTCTTGCCCCGGGCGAGGTCGGAAACCTTGAAGGCGTTCGGGCCGAGCGAGCAGCCATTGCCTTCGACTTCGATGAATTCGTAAAGGGTTGCCTCGGGCAACTTGTCGCCGATCTTGATCGTCATTTTCAACTCCTCGACGGCCTGGTAGACCATCATTTTACGGCTTTGCGCCGCCACATGGGCCGGCCTCGCCCAATCGGGTCGGGCGCGGCCTGCACGAACAGACGCATCCCGCCCGCATGCGCAACTCACGCAGGCGGGCGAGGGGGGGCCGGGAGACCGGAAAGCCGCCGGTCAGTCCGCCTGCTTGCGCAGGAAGGCCGGAATGTCGAAGCGCTCCACGCCGCTGTCCTGCAGGGCCTGCACCTGAGCCGACGCCGAAGCGCGGCCACTGCGCCAGACGGTGGGCTGATCCAGATGATTGCCGTAGAGCGCGGTTGCCATTTGCGCCGGCGCATTGTCGGTACCGGTGCGCAGATGGGCCTGCGGCACGAGAACCGGCTTGGCGACCCGCTTGCCGATCCCGGTAGCCACCACGGTCACGCGCAGGCGGTCCTGCATGTCCTCGTCGAACACCGTGCCGTGGATGATCGTCGCATCGTCGGCGCAGAACGCCTTGATCGTGTTGATCACGTCGTTCGTCTCGCGCAGCTTCAGGCTGCGGTTGGCGGTGATGTTCACGATCACGCCGCGCGCCCCCTGCAGATCGACGCCGTCGAGCAGGGGCGACGAGACCGCCTGTTCGGCGGCGATCCGCGCCCGATCGAGGCCGGACGATTCGCCGATCCCCATCATCGCCTTGCCCTGCTCGCCCATCACGGTACGCACGTCGGCGAAGTCGACATTGACCAGCCCCGGCACGTTGATGATCTCGGCGATGCCCGCCACCGCGTTGTGCAGCACATCGTCGGCGCGCATGAACGCATCTTCGAGGCTTGCGTCGTCGTCCATGACCTCGAACAACTTCTCATTGAGGACCACGATCAGCGAGTCGACGTGCTCCACCAGCTGGTCGATGCCCTGTTCGGCGATCTGCAGCTTGCGGGCGCCCTCGAAATTGAAGGGCTTGGTGACCACGCCCACGGTCAGTACACCGAGTTCCTTGGCGATCTGGGCGATCACCGGCGAGGCACCGGTGCCAGTGCCCTTGCCCAGGCCGGCGGTCAGAAAGACCATGTTGGCCCCGGCAAGGGCGGCGCGAATCTCGTCGCGCATGGCCTCGGCGGATTCCCGCCCGGCTTCCGGGCGCGCCCCGGCGCCCAGCCCCAGCTCACCGAGCTGGATCGTGTGTTCGGACAGCGAACGGCGCAGGGCCTGCCGGTCGGTGTTCAGCGTAATGAACTCCACGCCTTGCACGCCCCGGTTGATCATGTGATTGACTGCGTTGCCACCTGCGCCGCCGACGCCGACCACTTTGATCACGGCGCCTTCGCTTGCATGTTCCATCATTTCAAAACTCATGGTGTTTGTCTCCAGGATTGTGGGTCGACATGGTCGGCCCGGTACGAAACAAGGGTTGATCAAAAGTTTCCAAGGAACCACTCCTTCATGCGCCGGAGCGTTTCCCTGAACGATCCGGACTGCTCAGCGACCTTGCGGCCGCGCATTCGCTGCACTCGTGCTTCTTCGAGCAAGCCCACCGCGGTCGAGTAGCGCGGCGAGCGCACCACATCGGCCAGCCCGCCGGTGTAATCCGGCATGCCGATCCGCACCGGCTTCAGGAAGATGTCCTCGGCCAGTTCGACCATGCCCGGCAGGAGGCTCGTGCCACCGGTAATGACGATGCCCGAGGACAGCAATTCTTCGTAGCCCGACTCGCGCACCACCTGCTGCACGAGCGAGAACAGTTCCTCGACGCGCGGCTCGATCACCGCCGCCAGCGCCTGGCGCGACAGCGTGCGGGGGGCGCGATCGCCGAGTCCCGGGACATCGATCCTGGCGTTCGGATCGGCCAGCACCTGCTTGGCGATCCCGGAGCGGATCTTGATTTCCTCGGCATCCGGCGTGGGCGTGCGCAACGCCATCGCGATGTCGTTGGTGATCTGGTCGCCAGCGATCGGGATCACTGCGGTGTGGCGAATCGCACCGCCGGTGAAGATGGCAATATCCGTCGTGCCGCCGCCGACGTCGACGAGCGCCACGCCGAGCTCCTTTTCGTCTTGCGTGAGGATCGCCATGCTGGATGCCAGCGGCTGCAGGATCAGGTCCTGCACCTCCAGGCCGCAGCGGCGCACGCACTTCACGATGTTCTGGGCGGCCGACACCGCGCCGGTCACGATGTGCACCTTCACTTCGAGGCGCACGCCGCTCATCCCGATCGGCTCGCGGATGTCCTCCTGACCGTCAATGATGAATTCCTGGGCCAGCACGTGCACGATCTGCTGGTCGGTCGGGATGTTGACCGCCTTGGCGGTCTCGATCACGCGCGCCATGTCGGCCTCGGTGACCTCCTTGTCCTTGATCGCGACCATGCCGCTCGAATTGAAGGAACGGATATGGCTGCCTGCGATCCCGGTATAGACGCTGCGAATCTTGCAGTCGGCCATCAGCTCGGCTTCTTCGAGCGCGCGCTGGATCGAGGCGACGGTGCTCTCGATATTGACGACAACCCCCTTCTTGAGCCCTCTCGATTCGTGCTGGCCCAGCCCCACGATCTCGTAGTGGCCCTCGCCGCGCATCTCGGCAACGATCGCCACGATCTTCGAAGTGCCGATGTCGAGCCCGACGATCAGGTCCTTCACGTCTCGGGTCATGCCTGGATCCTGACTGCGTTCATCCTTGTCTTCCCCGTCTCTTCGGCATTCATCGCGACATCATCGGTTCCTGCTCGTCGCCGAGCAGGGCAAGTGAGCGGATCGCAAATCCGTTCGGGTAGCGCAGATCGATCAGCTCTGCGCGCCGGTTCAACTGCGCCTTGACCTGTGGGTAGGTGTGTATCCAGCGAGCCAGGCGCCGGTCGATCGGCATGCCTTCGTCGCGCCCCAGCAGCAAGGTCGTGCCGTCATCCAGGCGCAGCGTCCAGGCGTGGCGGTCGGACAGGGTGACGGCCCGGGGCTCGGTTGCGAGCGCGGCAACCACCTGGCGAAGCTCGGCGTAGCGCTGCGCCACCTGCAGTTCGGTGCCCGGCGGACCGGAGAGATCGGGCAGCGGGCCTTGCTCCTCGGCCTCTCCCAGATTGGCGGTGAACAACTCGCCGAAGGTGTTGACCAACCGGCCGTCGGCCCACAGCGCGAGCGCCCGGTGTTCCTCGATATCGACGATGAGTCCGTCGGGCCAGACCCGGCGCACGGTGGCCCGACGGATCCAGGGCACGGTCTCGAAGACCGCGCGCACCTCGGCGAGATCGGTGGCGAAGAAATTGCCCCGCACCCCGCTTGCGACCGCCGCTCGCAGCACGGCCGTGGACACGTGGCGCAGCTCGGCGCCCGCACGCGGCTCGACCTCGATCGAGCGCAGCGCGAAAAACGGCCGCTGGGACACCCACCACAGGCTCACCCCCAGGCAGCCGAAGAGCGTGAGCCCGAACAGCAGGTTGGCCACGAAGTTGAGCAGGCGCGCATCATGCCAGGGGTTCATGCGCGCCCTCCGACCTTCAGCGATGCCGTGGCGAGGATGGCCAGGCACAGGTCGTCATAGGACATGCCGACCGCACGCGCCGCCATCGGCACCAGCGAATGGGCGGTCATCCCCGGCGAGGTGTTGACTTCGAGCAGGAATGGCCGGTTGTCGGCAGCGCGCAGCATCACATCGACGCGGCCCCAGCCCTCGCAGCCGAGCGCCCGGTAGGCGCGCAGCGACAATTCGGCGATTTCGCCGGCGAGCGGCGCGCAGAGCTCCGCCGGGCACAGGTAGCGGGTGTCGTTGCGGAAATATTTGTTCTGGTAGTCGTAGTTGCCAGCCGGCGCGACGATGTCGATCACCGGCAGCGCGCGCGCCGCGTCGCCCGAGCCAAGGATGGCGATCGTCAACTCGCGCCCGGTCACGAACTCTTCGCAGAGCACCGCGTCGTCGTGGCGGCGCGCAATCTCCCAGGCCGCTTGCGCCTCGCCGATCGATGCGAGCTTGGTGAACCCGATCGTGGAGCCTTCGCGCGACGGCTTGATTGCAAGCGGCAGGCCGAAGCGCGCCGCCGCGTGGCGCACATCGGCGGCGCCGGCGGCCACTTCGAAGCCCGGCGTAGGCAGCCCGTGCGTCATCCAGATCCGCTTCGTGTAGACCTTGTCCATCGCGATCGCCGAAGCCATCACGCCGCTGCCGGTATAGGGCACACCGAGCAGCTCGAGCGCGCCTTGCACCGTGCCATCTTCGCCGTAGCGGCCGTGCAGCGCGATGAACGCCCGATCGAAGCGGTCTCTGCGCAGTTCGTCCAGAGCACGTTCGGCGGGGTCGAACGCATGAGCATCGATCCCGCACCGGCACAAGGCTTCGAGCACGCCGGCGCCCGACATCAGCGAAACCTCGCGCTCGGCGGAACGCCCGCCGCACAGCACCGCCACGCGCCCGGGATCACGGTTCACCGATGGCCTCCCGCAACTGTGTCGCAGTCGCGCCGATCGAACCGGCGCCCATCGTGATCACCACGTCGCCGTCGCGCGCAGCCTCGAGGATTGCAGCGGGCATTGCCGCGATCTCCTCGACGAACACCGGCTCGACGCGGCCACCCACCCGCACTGCGCGCGCGAGGGCGCGCCCGTCGGCGGCAACGATCGGCGCCTCGCCGGCGGCGTAGACGTCTGCGAGCAGCAGCAAGTCGACCGTGGAGAGCACGCGCACGAAGTCTTCGAAAAGATCGCGGGTGCGGGTGAAGCGGTGCGGCTGGAACGCCAGGACGACGCGCCGGCCCGGGAACGCCCCGCGCAAGGCAGCCAGGGTTGCTGTCATCTCGACCGGGTGGTGGCCGTAGTCGTCGACCAGGGTGAAGCGACCGCCGGTGGCCGCCGGCAACTCGCCCCAGCGCTGGAAGCGGCGCCCGACACCGCGAAATTCCGCCAGCGCCGCGATGATCGCCTCATCGGGAATGCGCAGTTCGTCGGCCACCGCGATCGCCGCCAGCGCGTTGCGCACGTTGTGCTCGCCCGGCAGATTCAATACGATCGGCAGCGGCGCGGCGTCCTTGCGCTGCACCGTGAAGCACATCCGGCCCTCGTCGGCGCGGACCTCGGTTGCGCGAAAGCGGGCGCCTTCGGAGAGCCCGTAGCCGACCACCGGCTTGGACACCAGGGGCAGGATCGCGCGCACGCCGGGATCATCCAGGCAGAGCACCGCTGCGCCGTAGAACGGCAGCCTTTGGGTGAACTCGACGAAAGCCTGCTGGAGCCGTGCCAGGTCGTGGCCGTAGGTCTCCATGTGATCCGCGTCGATGTTGGTGATGACCGCGATCATCGGCGACAGGTTCAGGAAGGAGCCGTCGGATTCGTCGGCCTCGACGACGATGTAGTCGCCGGTGCCGAGCCGGGCATTGGCGCCGGCGCTGTTCAGGCGCCCGCCGATCACGAAGGTCGGGTCGAAGCCGCCCCCGGCGAGCACCGAGGCGACCAGGCTGGTCGTGGTGGTCTTGCCGTGGGTGCCGGCGATTGCAATCCCCTGCTTGAGCTTCATCAGTTCGGCGAGCATCAGGGCGCGCGGCACGACCGGCACGGAACGCCTGCGAGCAGCGAGGACCTCGGGGTTGTCACCCTGCACGGCGGTCGAGGTCACCACGCAGTCCGCGCCATCGATGTTGTGCGGCGCGTGGCCGATCGTGACCTGCGCGCCGAGTGCATCGAGCCTGCGAACGGCTGCGCTGTCGATGACATCGGAGCCGCTGATCCGGTAGCCGAGGTTCAAGAGGACCTCGGCGATGCCGCTCATGCCGGAGCCGCCGATTCCGACGAAATGAATGTGCTTGACCTTGTGCTTCATGACTTTCGTGCCGCCTGTTCGCAGACGTCGGCGACCCGGGCCGTGGCGTCCGGCCTCGCCATGGTCCGCGCGCTTGCCGCCATTGCCGCGCAACTCGCGCGGTCCAGCGCACCGAGCAACGCCGCCAGGCGTTCGGGGTCGAACTCGTCTTGCGGCACCAGTCGGGCCGCACCGGCATCGGACAAATGCCGAGCGTTGCCGGTCTGGTGGTTGTCGACTGCGTGCGGAAACGGCACCAGGATGCTCGCGACGCCAGCCGCGGCGATCTCCGATACAGTCATCGCGCCGGCGCGACAAACCAGCAGATCCGCATCGCCGTAGGCCGTCGCGATGTCGTCGATGAACTCGGTCACCGCGGCCGCGACCCCCACCTCGCGATAGCGTCGCTCCACCTCCTCGCGCCGGCCGCGGCCGGTCTGGTGAAGCACGTGCGGCCGCGCCTCGGCGCCGAGCAGCGCAAGCGCTGCCGGGAGCGTTTCGTTGAGCACCTGCGCGCCAAGACTGCCACCGACGACCAGCAGGCGCAACGGGCCGCTGCGCGCGCCATAGCGCTGCGCAGGGGGCGCAAGCGCTGCCAGGTCCTCGCGCACCGGGTTGCCGCACACCGTTGCCCCAGCAAGCGCTCCGGGAAACGCTGCGAGCACCCGATCGGCAACCTGAGCGAGCAGGCGATTGGTGAGCCCGGCCACCGAGTTCTGTTCATGCACGACCAGCGGGCGGTTAGTAAGCGCGGCCATCATCCCGCCGGGAAACGCAACGTAGCCGCCCATGCCGAGCACCACCGCGGGCCGGGTCGCGTGCAGCGCGCGCAGGCTCTGCCAGAACGCCCGCAGCAGCATCGTCGGCAGCAACAGCGCCGTAACAATCCCCTTGCCGCGCAGCCCGCCGATCGTGACGCGCCGCATCGGGATTCCGTGCCGCGCCACCAGCGAGGCCTCCATGCCCGACGGGTTGCCGAGCCAGACCACTTGCCATTGGCGGGCGCGCATCTCGGCGGCCACGGCGAGCCCCGGCATGATGTGGCCACCGGTGCCGCCGGCCATGATCATGATGGTGCGGGCACTCATTTGGCACCCCGCATGGAGGTGTTTTGGCTCCGGCCGCTCGCTCTCGCTCGCTTGACTTCGCTACGCGAAGTCAGCCTGCACCGAAACAGAAAACTCATGCGGCACCCCGCATGAGTTTTCTGTTTTCGAAGTCGACGCGCAGCAGGATCGCGATGGCGATGCAGTTCACGAGGATGCCGGTACCGCCGTAGCTCATCAGCGGCAGGGTCAGGCCCTTGGTCGGCAGCAGTCCGGTATTCACGCCGATATTGATGAACGCCTGCAGGCCGATCCACAGGCCGATGCCCTTGGCGACCATGCCCGCGTAGACGCGGTCGATCCTGATCGCCTGGCGACCGATCTCGAAGGCGCGACGCACAATCCAGAAAAACGCCACGATGACGACGATGACGCCCACGAGGCCAAGTTCTTCGCCGATCACGGCGAGCAGGAAGTCGGTGTGGGCCTCCGGCAGGTAGTGCAGTTTCTCGACCGAACCGCCCAGCCCGACACCGAAAAACTCGCCGCGGCCGAACGCGATCAACGAATGGGACAACTGGTACCCCTTGCCGAGCGCGTTGCCCTCGGCGAACGGATCCAGGTAGGCGAAGATGCGCTCGCGCCGCCATGGCGAAACGGCGATCAGCGCAACGAAGGTGGCGCCGGTGATCACGACGAGCCCGGCGAACAGGCGCCCGCTCACGCCGCCGAGAAACAGCACGCCCATCGCGACGCCGGCGATGACGACGAAGGCGCCCATGTCGGGCTCGAGCAGCAGCAGCAGCCCGACCAGCGCGACTGCGCAACCCATCGGCAGGAAGCCCTTGCGCACCGTTTGCATGTAGTCCTGCTTGCGCATCGTGTAGTCGGCGGCGTACAGAACGACGAACAGTTTCATGAACTCCGATGGCTGCAGGTTGAACACGTAGAACGACAGCCAGCGTCGCGCGCCGTACACCACCTTTCCGACACCGGGAATCAGCACGATCGCGAGCAGCACGAGCCCCAGCAGGAACAACCACTTCGACCATGCCTGCCACTGGCGCAGCGGGATCGCGAAGACGACCAGCGCCGCAACGACCCCGACGACAATGGCGAGCAGGTGGCGAATCATGAAGTAGGTGGGCGTATAGCGCGCAAAGCGCGGCGAATCGGGAAGCGCAATCGAGGCCGAATAGACCATCACGACACTGCTCACCAGCAGCGCGGCGACCACCCACAGCAGCGCTGCGTCGATACGGGGCGCCATCGCCGTGACGCGCGTGCTGGCGCGCGTGCTTGCGCCGGCGCCCTGTGCCCGTGCGCGCAAGCTCAGCATGACGCCTCGAGGGAGATGCCGCGCGCCGCGGCGAGCTCGCGCACCGCGGCGATGAAGACCTGCGCGCGGTGCGCATAGTCGCGGAACATATCGAGGCTCGCGCAGGCCGGCGACAAGAGCACCGCCTCGCCGGCGCGCGCACCCTCGGCGGCCGCGCGAACTGCGCGGGGCAGGTCGGCGCAGTCGGTGAGCGCCACGCCGGTGTCGGCAAGCGCCGCTCGCAGCAGGGGCGCGTCGCGCCCGATCAGCCAGACGCCGCTGGCATGTTGCGCGACCGCGGGCGCGAGCGCCGCGAAGTCCTGTCCCTTGCCGTCGCCGCCCGCGATCAGCCGACAACGGCGGCCCAGCCCCTCGAGCGCGGCCAGGGTCGCGCCGATGTTGGTGCCCTTGCTGTCGTCGTAGTACTCGACATCATCGATAACTGCGATCAACTGGCAGCGATGCGGTTCGCCCGCGTAGTCGCGCAGCGCGTGCAACATGCCGGCCATGGGTACGCCGACCGCGGTGCACAAGCCCAGGGCGGCCATTGCATTGAGCTGGTTGTGCAGGCCGCGGATGCGCAGCGCGTCGGCCGGCATCAGCCGGCGGATTGTCACCTGCGCGGGTTCCCGCCGGCGCCGGGCGGCGCTCGCGCCCTCATCGAGCGCCACCGCCTGGGCGAGCCAGACCAGCGCGCTGTCATGCGCGCCGTCGTGGGCGCGCCGAGGTGCGCCGCCACCGACCAGGCCGAAGTCGCCGCACACCGTCGGTGCGTCGGCGCCGAAGCTGGCGCGCGGGGCGCGTTCGATGCCGGTCGCCGGATCGCCGCGGTTGCTCACCGCCACGGTGCCGGGTGCGTAGATCCTGCGCTTTGCGGCACAGTAGGTGCGCATCGACGCATGCCAGTCGAGGTGGTCTTCGCTGATGTTCAGGATCGTGGCTGCATCGGGCGCGAAGCTCTCGGTGAGCGCGAGCTGAAAACTCGACAGCTCGAGGACCCAGACCTGGGGCAGCGCGTTGCCGGCGATCGCTTCGCGCAGCGCCTCGAGCAGCGCCGGCCGGATGTTGCCCGCGAAGCGCACGCTCAGGCCGGCGGCCGCGCACAGATGCGCGGCCAGGGCGGTGGTCGTGGTCTTGCCGTTGGTGCCGGTCACCGCGAGCACCCTGGGGCGGTAGCCGGTGGCACGCAGCTCGGCGAGCGCCTGTGCGAAGAGCTCCAGATCCCCGACCACTGCGATGCCGCGCGCCCGGGCCGCTGCGTGGAATGCTGCCGAGGAGCCGCGCTCGATCGACAGGCCCGGGCTCCAGGCCACGAGATCCACGCCATCGAGCCAGGCCTCGTCGAACCCGCCGGTCACGCATTCGACCGGGCCGATCGCCTCGCAGAGCGCGGCCTGGCGTGCGAGTTGCGCCGCGTCGAGCGGACGGGTGTCCGCCACCCGCAGGGCCGCGCCGCGCGATGCGACCCAGCGCGCCATCGCCAAGCCCGAGTCGCCGAGGCCCATGACGAGCACGCGGCGCCCGGCAAGGCCGGAGGCGGGCATCGGCGCGGGCTCCACCGCAGAGGGCTGCAGGTCGGTCACGTTGAGCTCACCGCAGCTTCAGCGTGGACAGCCCGAACAGCACGAGCATCATCGTGACGATCCAGAATCGCACGACGACCTGGCTCTCCTTGACTCCGCCAACCTCGAAGTGATGATGCAGAGGCGCCATCCGGAACACGCGCCGACCTTGCCCGAAGCGTCGCTTCGTGTATTTGAACCAGGCCACCTGCAACATGACCGACAGCGTCTCCACCACGAAGACGCCGCCCATGATGAACAGGACGATTTCCTGGCGCACGATCACCGCGACGGTGCCCAGGGCGCCGCCGAGCGCGAGCGCGCCAACGTCGCCCATGAAGACCTGCGCCGGGTAGGCGTTGTACCAGAGAAAGGCGAGCCCCGCCCCGCCGATCGCCGCGCAAAACACCGTGAGTTCGCCGGCGCCCGGAATATGCGGAATCAACAGGTACTTGGCGAACACCGCATTGCCCGTTACATAGGCGAAGATCCCGAGCGCCGCACCCACCAGCACCGCCGGCATGATCGCCAGGCCGTCGGCTCCGTCGGTGAGATTGACCGCGTTGCTGGTGCCGACGATGACCAGGTAGGTAAGCACGATGAATCCCACGACTCCCAGCGGATACGCCACGTTCTTGAAGAACGGCACGATCAGGTCGGCCTGCGGCGGCAAACCGGCGGTGAAACCGCTGGCCAACCAGTGGCCGAACAACGAGAACGCCTGGCCAGTGGACTGCGCCGGCACCGCAAACGCCAGGGCGAGCGCGGCCAGCAAGCCGATTACCGACTGCCACATGTACTTCTGGGCCGCCGACATGCCTTTCGGGTTGTGCCGCACGATCTTGCGGTAGTCGTCGATCCAGCCGATCCAGCCAAAGCCGAGCGTGACGATCAGCACGATCCACACGAACCGGTTGCTCAGGTCGGCCCACAGCACGGTGGCGGCGACGATCGAGATGAGGATCAGCGCCCCGCCCATCGTGGGCGTACCGGACTTGGTCAGATGGCTTTGCGGACCGTCGGTGCGCACCGCCTGTCCGATCTTCAGTTCGGTGAGCTTTCGGATCAGCGAAGGGCCGAACAGCAGCCCCGTGGCCAGCGCGGTCAACGCGGCGAGCACCGCGCGCAGCGTGATGTAGCTGAACACCGAGAACGCGCGGATATCCTGTGAGAGCCATTGCGCGATCGCCAGCAGCATCAGTGCGCACCTGCGGCGAGGCTGCCGCAGTCGGCGCGGGCGGGCGAGACACTGGCGCTCAGGGCCGCGACGACCCGCTCCATTCGCATGGAGCGCGAGCCCTTGACGAGGATCGTGGCCGGCGGGTGCGCAAGGGAACGGGCGCGTTCGATCAGCGCGTCGATGTCATCGAAATGCTCCGCGCGAGCGCCACAGGCCGCTGCAGTCTCGCGGCTCGCATCGCCCAGGGAGAGCAGCCGATCGACGCCGCGCTCACGCGCATAGTCGCCCACCTCGCGGTGAAATCGCACGCCCTCGTCGCCGACCTCGGCCATGTCGCCGAGCGCCAGGATCCGGGGAGCCGGCAGCGAGGCCAAAACATCGATGGCAGCGCGCACCGAATCGGGATTTGCGTTGTAGCTGTCGTCGATGAGGGTTGCGCCGGAGGCTGCCCGCAGGCGCGCGAGCCGCCCCGCGGCCGGGCGGAAACGCTCGAGGCCGCGGGCAATCAAATCCGGCGCGACGCCGGCGGCGAAGGCGCAGGCCGCCGCCGCCAGGGCGTTGCGCACGTTGTGAGCGCCGTCGATCGCGAGCCGCACGGGCCGTGCCTGGCTGGCGATTGCCAGGGTGAAGTGCTCGGGCCGGGCGTCGGCCAGCGCCGAAACCGTGAACCGCGCAAGATCGCTCGGCTCATTTCGTATGCCGAACTCGAGGCAGCGCCGGCCAGCCGCCAATTCCCGCCAGACCGGCGCATGGGGATCGTCGCCTGGAAACACCGCGATGCCGTCGGCCGGCAGCGCTGCGATAGCTTGCCCGTTCTCGTGCGCGGTCGCGGCAACGCTCCCCATGAACTCCTGGTGTTCACGCTGCGCGTTATTGACCAGCGCGATGCCGGGCAGTGCGATCTGCGCGAGCCAGGCGATCTCGCCCGGGCGATTCATCCCCAGTTCGACGACCGCCGCGCGGTGCCCGGGCGCCAGACGAAGAAGCGTGAGCGGCAGGCCGACATCGTTGTTCAGGTTACCGGTGGTGGCCAGGCGGGCGGTCTCGCCGAAGGCTTCTGCAAGGATCGCCGCAATCATGTCTTTGACCGTCGTCTTGCCGTTGCTGCCGGTCACCGCAATCAGGGGCAAGGAGAAGCGCCGGCGCCAGCCCGCGGCGATCTCACCGAGCGCACGGCGGGAATCGGGCGCGTACAGCGCGGGTTGCGCAACGGCGCCGTCGCAATGCTCGCAGAGCACCGCAGCGGCGCCTGCGGCGCGCGCCTCGCCGATGAAGGCATGCGCATCGAAGCGCTCCCCGCGCAAGGCCACGAAGAGCGTACCGGGCATCAGGGAGCGGGTATCGGTGCACACGCCCGCCACCGCAGTAGCCGGATCACCTAGCAGGCGACCCACCGACAGCCAGCCGAGCGCCGTGCGCAGATCAAACACCGGCGCTCTCCTCGTTGGCGCGCCGCTCATCGAGCAGTTCGCGGGCGACTGCGAGATCGGAGAACGGATGGCGCACGCCGGCGATTTCCTGGTGGCTCTCGTGCCCCTTGCCCGCGATCACCACCACATCGGCCGGCGAGGCGCCTTCCAGCGCGCGCCGGATCGCCTCTCGCCGGTCGAGCTCGGTGAGCCAGGGCTCGCGGGTGAGGCCGGCCCGGATGTCGGCCGCGATCCGGAACGCGGTTTCGCTGCGCGGGTTGTCGCTGGTGATGACGACGCGGTCGGCGCAACGCTCGGCAGCCATTCCCATGAGCGGGCGCTTTCCGGCATCCCGGTCGCCGCCGGCGCCGAACACGCACCACAGCTTTCCCTCGCGCGCGGCGGCCACTGGACGAAGCGCACGCAGCACGTTGCCGAGCGCTTCGGGAGTATGTGCAAAGTCGATGACGACCAGCGGCGCGCCCGCCACTTCGAGGCGCTGCATACGCCCCGGGATCGGACGCAACGCCTGGAGTCGCAGCATCGCCTCGTCAAAGGGCATGCCGAGCGCCAGCCAGGTCGCGGCGACTGCCGTGGCGTTGACCACATTGAAGCGGCCGAGCACCGAGAGCTGCACATCGGCCCGTCCGAAGTCGCCGCCGATCGAAACGGTCATTGCGTCGGCGCCTTCGACGATCTGCCAGGCCGACAGTTTCCTGGCCGCGCGCCAGCCGTGTTCGCCAGGCGTCAACCCGAACGCGATCGTGGTCGCACCGGGGCTGACTGCCTCGAGCGCCGCCGGCGCCACCGGATCGTCGCCGTTGATGATGGCCGTGGCCAGCCCCGGCCAGGACAACAGGCGCAGCTTTTGGGCGAGATACTCGGCTTCGTCGCCGTGATAGTCGAGATGGTCGCGCGAGAAGTTCGTCAGGACGGCAACATCGACCTTTGCGCCGTCCAGCCTTCCCTGCTCGATGCCGATCGACGACGCCTCCATGGCGACCACTTCGACCCCCGCTGCAACGAAGCCGGCCAGCATGCGCTGCAGTGAGATCGCATCGGGTGTCGTCAGGCCGAAGGACTGGAGCATCGTGACCTGCGCATTGGCGACCACCCGCCCACTGCCCAGCGTGCCGATGACCGCCGTCTTGCGGCCGGACTCGGCCAGTCCGCGGGCGATCCACTGCGTGCAGGTGGTCTTGCCGTTCGTGCCGGTCACGGCGACGACCTTCAGATGGGCGGATGGATCGCCGTAAAAGGCCGCACCCAGGGGACCAGCGAGCGCCCGCAGTCCTGCAACCTCGCGCTGCGGCACGCCGGCGCGCACGGTAGGTTCGCTGCCGCGCATGGTGGCTTCGCCAACGCGCGCGGTGGATTCGCCGGCTTCGTACACCACGGCGGCCGCCCCCGCTGCCAGGGCCTGCTCGATATGAGCGCGCCCATCGGTGGCGCGCCCCGGCATCGCCACGAAGGCGTCTCCCGGGCGCACGATCCGGCTATCGGGCACCAGCGCCGCGCCGGGGGGCACGCAGGCGCGCAACCAGCTTGCCAGCGACTCGACCGTTGCGTCGGCCGCGGAGGTGACCCGGCTCACATGCTTTCCTTGACAGCGTCGGCGGGCAGCACCACCTGGGCCAGCGGCGCATCGGGCGCGACCCGCAAGGCGCGCAGCGCGTCTTCGGCAATCCGGGCGAAGACGGGCGCAGCAACCATGCCACCGTAGTAGCCGCCGGCCGACGGCTCGTCGATCATCACGGCGACCACCACGCGCGGGTCCGAAGCCGGCGCAAAGCCGACAAAGGAGGCGACGTACCGGCGCACATAGCGCCCGTTTTCCTGCTTGTACGCGGTTCCCGTCTTGCCGGCCACGCGATAGCCAGGAATCTGGGCGAGCGGTGCGGTGCCATCGGGGCCGGCGGCAAGCTCGAGCATGTGGCGCACGGCGCGCGCCGTTTGCGGGCGCATCACCTGCACCCCGTCGACCGGCTTGCCGACCCGAAACATCGACACCGGTACGAGATCGCCGTTGCGCGCGAACACGGTATAGGCCCGCGCCACTTGCATCAGCGATACCGACAGGCCGTGGCCGTAGGACATCGTGGCCTGCTCGATCGGACGCCAGTTGCGGTAAGGGCGCAGCCGGCCCGCAACGGCACCGGGAAATCCAATCCGTGGCGCCTGCCCGAAACCAAGGGCGGTGAAGAACTCCCACATTTTCTTTGGCGGCATCGCGAGCGCCATCTTGGCAGTGCCAACGTTCGACGACTTCTGGATGACCTCCTCGACAGTAAGCGCGCCATAGGGATGAGCGTCGCCGATGGTGCGCCCGCCGATCGTGAGGCGCCCGGGAGCGGTCTGGATCACCGTGTCGGGGCGCACCTGGCCGAGTTCGAGCGCAAGCGCCGCGGTAAACGGCTTCATCGTGGAGCCTGGTTCGAAGGTGTCGGTGAGCACGCGGTTGCGCAACTGGGCGCCGGTGAGTTGGCCGCGGCTGTTCGGGTCGTAGGTCGGCCAGTTGGTCAGCGCCAGGATCTCGCCGGTGCGCACGTCGAGCACGACCGCCGCGCCTGCCTTTGCCTTGTGCTCGCGCACCGCCTCGCGCATTGCATCGAAGGCGAGGTACTGGATCTTGGCATCGATCGACAAGGCCAGGTCGCTGCCGTTGTGCGGCTCGCGAGTCGCACCGATGTCCTCGATCACGCGCCCGAGACGATCGCGAATCACGCGGCGGCTGCCGGGTTCACCCGCCAGCACCGTGTTCTTGGCCAGTTCGATCCCATCCTGGCCGCTGTCTTCCACGTTGGTGAAGCCGACCACGTGCGCGATCGTCTCGCCTTCGGGATAGTGGCGCTTGTACTCGCGTTGCTGGTAGATCCCGGGGATGTCGAGCGCAGCGATCTGCGCGGCAATGTCAGGCTCGACCTGGCGCTTCAGATAGACGAAGGTCCGGTCGCTGTCGGCGAGCCTGGCGCGCAAGGTAGTCTCGCCGACCTTCAGAAGCCGGGCAAGTTGCACGAGTTGCGCCGGGGTCGCCTCGACCTGCTCGGGCGCCGCCCAAACCGCGCGTGCCGGCAAGCTGGAGGCCAGGACGATGCCATTGCGATCGAAGATCTTTCCGCGCGATGCCGGGAGCTCGATCGTGCGGGCATAGCGCGACTCGCCCTGGCGCTGCAGGAACTCCTGTGAAAACACCTGTAGCCAGACAACGCGCGCTGCGAGCGCAGCGAAGCCGATCGCTACGCACAGCATCAGGACCTGAGAGCGGTGAGCGGGCAGGCGCACCCTGAGCAGCGGGTGGGCGCTGAACGGGACGTGGCGGCCTCGCTTGCGGTTCATCGCTGCACCTCCAATACCGAACGTTTGACGAGCGAAGCCGTTCGCGACGCCGCAGCCTCGAGCGGAGACCCGAGCGAGGCGCGCCCTGCGCCCCCGGCGCGCCCCGATGGTCGGGCGGTGCCGGCGCGCGCCGCGCCGAGCCGGGCACCGACGGGTGAGCGCGAGCCGGCGCCAGCCTGGCTGTCACGCCAGGGCTGACTGAGGCTCACTGCGCGGGTGACCGGGTCTACGCTCAGGTGCAGCGTGCGCTCCGAGGCTACGGGCTGCATGCCCAGTTCGCGACGAGCTCGCCTGTCGATGAGTCCGGCTTTCGCCAGCTCGGTCTGTTCGACCTGTAACTGGTTCCAGCGCACCTCATGCGCCACCGCGTGCGATTGCGCGCGCTCGAGGGCGATGAACAGTTCGCGCGCCCGATGTTGCGACGTGACGAGGCCGATCGAAAACAGTACGAGCAAGGCGCAAAGCAGGATGTTGACCCGGGTGAGCATCGGCGCCTCTCAAAGCCGCTCGGCGGCGCGCAGCACTGCCGAACGGGCGCGCGGATTGCCGGCGGTCTCAAGCCGGTCGGCGAGCACCCGCGCCACCGGACGCAAGCGGGCCGCTGCAAGCGGGCGCGCTGCCCCGGTGATCGGATCGCGAGGCGCGTTGCGGCCGGCTTCGCGAGCAATGAACTGCTTGACCATCCGGTCCTCGAGGGAGTGAAAGCTGATGACCACGATGCGCCCGCCCGTTGCCAGGCAGGCGACCGCACGATCCAGGACTAGCGCAAGTTCTTCAAGCTCTTGATTGACGAAAATCCGTAGAGCCTGAAACGTGCGGGTGGCCGGGTCCTTGCCCACTTCCGGCCGCCTCTGCCTGCGCCGGACGACACCAGCCACGAGCGCGGCAAGCTCTCGGGTCGTGCGCAAAGCGGCATCGCCGGCGTCCCGGCGGCGAGCAACAATCGCCTGTGCAATCGGAACAGCAAACCGTTCTTCCCCATAGTCCTTCACCACCCTTGCGATGTCCTGCTCGGACGCTTCGAGCAGCCAGTGCCTTGCCGATATGCCGCGCGTCGGGTCCATGCGCATATCGAGGGGGCCGTCTTCACGGAAACTGAAACCGCGCGCGGGCTCGTCGAGCTGCGGAGACGAAACGCCGAGATCGAGCAGCACGCCATCGACGAGGTCCAGACCGTGAGCGGCGAGCAACTCGCCGATCTGCGAGAACCGCGCGTGCTCGATCGCAAAGCGCGGGTCCTGCCACGCGCGCCCCGCTGCCACGGCCGAGGGATCGCGATCGATCGCGAGGAGCGATCCGTTGGGGCCGAGCACGCGCAGGATCGCGGAACTGTGGCCGCCGCGCCCGAAGGTCGCATCGATGTAGCGGCCACCCGGGCGAATCGCAAGCGCTTCGATGCTCGCGCCGAGCAGCACCGGTTTGTGGTCGGAGCCAGGCGCAAGTGGTTCGCAGGATTCATCGTGGGGGGCCGTCACGGATCACAAGTTGAAGTTCGCGATGGCTTCGGGCATGCCGGCGGCAATTGCGGCCCGCTCTTTCTCGGCCAGGAGTGCGGCATCCCAGACCTCGAATTGATGTCCCATTCCGAGCAGCATCACGTCCTTGGTCAGGCAGGCCGCCGAGCGCAGTTCGGGCGAGATCAGGATGCGGCCGGTGCCGTCCATCTCGACGTCGCAAGCGTTGCCGAGGAAGATCCGGGCCCAGGCGCGCGCCGAGATCGGCAACGCGGCGAGTCGTTCACGATGTGATTCCCACACCGGCCGAGGGAACAGCAGCAGACAACCGTCGGGATGGCGCGTCAGCGTGAGCTTGCGCTCACACTGCTCGTCCAGCGCGTCGCGATGCTTTGCCGGAATCGTCATCCGTCCCTTGGCATCGAGCAGCAGCGCTGAACTTCCCTGAAACATGTCCCTTCACCGCGTGCGTCATGGAAAATCCGCCACCCGGCGGTTTTTTTCCCACTAATCTGCACAAATGTGCACAAGCTGCCACTGTACGGAAAAGGTTTTGGCAAGGCAAGCCACTGAAAGCCTGTTTACGAGAGGCCAGACAGGGGGCCGGCGCGCCTTCACCGGCGACGGCCAAGACCCATTCGCCAGCATCTTCAGGCACTTGGCTGAAGGTGCGGAGGTGACTTGCGAATGGGGGGAGGAGCGAGCCTGTAGGCCGGATTCTGTTCGCCGGACCGAGACCCGGCGTGACGACCATTCGTCTGGGCGGCCGGTTACCCGGCCGCTCGAGCCATCTACCCGCATGCTCGGACGGGCCGTCCTGTGGCGCCCAGCGGGCGTCGCGCATGCCTATTCGATGTTGCTCCGGGTGGGGTTTGGCGCGCCGGCCGTGTCGCCACGGCCGCGGTGAGCTCTTACCTCACCGTTTCACCCTTGCCGTCGGCCCCGGTGACCCGGTAGCCGCTTGGGCGGTCTGCTTTCTGTTCCACTTTCCGTCGCCCTGGGCCTTTCGGCTTGCTGCGCCTGGCCGTTAGCCAGCACCCTGCCCTGTGGAGTCCGGACCTTCCTCCAGGCGCGGTATGCACCGCGACCAGCGGCCGTCCAGCTCGCTCCCGGGGCCGATTGTACCTTCAGGGAGCAGCGAGGCCGGCAGCGCACCGCTCAGCGAGTGACTCCGTGCAGCCGGATTGCGCTGTGGTTGTCAGCGATGTAGCCGCACACGATCGACTCGAAATCGGAATCGGCCTCGAATCCCAGCGAACGCGCGCGCGCCGTCTCGAAGCGCGCGGCCCAGGTGCGCACGAGGCGCAGAACGCTCTCATCGGGCTGGTGGCGCACGAGCGCCACCGCCGGCGCACCGCCCGCTGCGCGCAGTGCCGCGAGCTCTTGTTCCATGCTGACGACGAGTCCGGGCAGATTCAGCGAACGGTTCGCGCCCCAGTCCTGCGGCGTCAACTCGAGCGCATGGATGAACATGCGCACCACGGCCCGCGGCGAGGCGACCCACATCTCGGTCGATGGATCGACCGGCAGGATCGCTTCGACCCCGGCAAGCGGCTCGCGAATGATTCCGGAGGCGAAGCCCGATGCTGCGCCATTCGGCAGTCCGGGCCGAACGACCACGGTGGGCACCCGAACGCTGCGCCCGTCGATGAAGCCTTTGCGCGTGAAGTCGTGAACCAGCAACTCGCCGATCAGTTTCTGAACGCCATAAGAGCCCTGTGGCATCGGCGTGGTGGCATCGGTGACCGTAGGCGGCAGATCACCACCGAACACAGCGATGGAACTCGAGAAAAGCAGGCGCGGTTGATGTCCGGCCGCACGGCAGGTCTGGAGCAGCAGGCGAGTGCCGTCGAGATTCACGCGCATTCCGAGATCGAAATCGGCTTCGGCGGTGCCGCTGACAACCGCGGCAAGATGCACGACGACGGCAGTATCCCGATCGACGAGCCGCTGCAGGGTCGCGGGATCGGCGATGTCACCGGCCACGTTGTCGACTCTCGCGTCGCGCAACGCTCCGGCATTCTGATCGAAGCAGATGATCCGCTCGATCGTTTGCTCGCCGCCGGCGAGTCGCAGCGTGCCACGCGCAAGCAGCGCGCCGATCAGTTGTTGCCCGAGAAAGCCGGCTCCGCCGGTTACCAGAATCTTCATCAAAGTCTCCTGTGTCTGCTCCGGCGGAACACCGCCGGGTCATTGTAGAACGCCGGGTCCTCGTTGCCCCGCCACCAACCGGGAATCCCGAGAAGCGGCAACGGCGTGAAGCAGTCGCGGGCGAGGGCGCCCGCATCGAGTTGCGCGGCAACGCGGCGATCGAGAGCATCGACGGCGGGCGACGACCCGGGGCGCTTCACCGCAGCGCGCGACTGCAAGTCGTTCCGCGGCCAGGGTGGCGCCACGAGCAACGCATGCGCACAGATGCCCTTGTACGGCGCGAGCAGCTTTTCGAGCAGGGAGTGCCCCACGATGAGCACCTCGATCCGGGCATGGAAACCTTCCCGGTCGCCGAGCAAGAGCGCGTTCCAGTCGAAGTTGCGCCATCGCACGATCGCCTCGCCATCGTCACTGACGAAAAGCGCCCCGTTCTCGTCGAACAGGGTGATCGCATCGCGCAGCGAACCGCGAGCGCCGCCGACGGGGCCGGCGCGGATCGCCGCAGCTTGAAGCTGGTTCAGGCGCGCCTTGATCGCCGGCCAGCGCAACCAGCACAAAGCATTGAACCAGTCGTGCAGCATTCCCGGTCCCGCGGTGCGCGTTGGAATCCTGCCGTTTTGCGCTATCTTCAGCTCGTAGGGCGCATCGCCGGCACCGGCAGCGGCGAAGCGCACAGGCCGGCCATCACTGAGTTGCCGGACGCGGCCGCCGGCCAGTACATTGAGGCGCTCGAGGTCCAGGTGCCCGCTGCCGCGCGGATCGGTTTCGCCGAACCAGGGCTCGAACGGAGCAAGCCAGGGCGGCAGCCCGAGCGGGTCCGGGCCGTGACCCGCGGCGCTGATTTCCATGGCTTGCCGCGCAACGAGGGGCGGTCGTCCCGGGTCGTGATCCGCGTCGTCGTCCGAGCCCTGATTCAGCGGTGGACTGTTCAACTCCTCTGCCTTCAGCGTGCAAGCCTCCACTGCAGCGATTCGCCGCTGGCCAGTGGAACGACCTCGTCCTTGCCAAATGGCATTGCCTCGGGAATCGTCCAGGATTCACGGCGCAAAACGATACGCCCCTCGTTGCGCGGCAAGCCATAGAAATCCGCGCCGTGGAAGCTGGCGAAGGCCTCCAGGCGATCGAGCGCGTCAGCGCGCTCGAAGGCGGTTGCATAGAGCTCGTTGCATAGAGCTCGATGGCATGGGGCGCGGTGTAGCAACCGGCGCAGGCCGCTGCGTGGGCCTTCAGGCGAGCCGGATGTGGCGCGCTGTCGGTGCCAAGGAAAAAACGCGGGTTGCCGCCGATCGCCGCCTCGATGAGCGCCCGCCGGTGCGTTTCGCGCTTGAGCACCGGCAGGCAGTACCAGTGCGGCCGCAAGCCGCCGTTGAAGATCGCGTTGCGGTTGTAAAGCAGATGGTGGGCGGTGATCGTTGCGCCGATTCCATCGGCCGCAGCGCTCACATACTGCGCGCCCTCCCGCGTGGTGAGGTGCTCGAAGACGATGCGCAGAGCCGGAAAGTGGCGTCGCAGCGGCTCGAGCACCCGGTCGATGAACACGGCCTCGCGGTCGAACACATCGACCGCCGGGTCGGTCACTTCGCCGTGTACGAGCAGCGGCATGCCGGTGCGCTGCAGCGCCTCGAGTGCCGCTCGCGGGCGAGCGATATCGGTCACGCCGGCAGCGGAGTTGGTGGTCGCACCGGCGGGATAAAGCTTTACCGCGTAGACGATGCCGCTGTCGACGGCCCGCGCAATCTCGTCGGCCGGCGTAAGGTCGGTGAGGTAGAGCGTCATCAGGGGCTCGAAGTCGCTGCCCGGCGGCAAGGCCGCGAGGATCCGCTCGCGATAGGCCCGCGCCCGGGCAACAGTAGTCACCGGCGGATTCAGATTGGGCATCACGATGGCGCGCGCAAACTGCGCCGCACTCGCGCCCGCCACGGCCTTCAGCGCTTCGCCGTCGCGCAGGTGCAGGTGCCAGTCGTCGGGACGGGTCAGGGACAAGGTGGACGGCACCGGGTTCGCGCTCAAGGACAACTCCGCTCGATGGGCAGCAGGATCGGTTGAACTGTACCGCATCGCATGAGAAGCTTGGCTTGGCGTCGCCAGCGGCTCGAGCGGCCGTGTGCTCGGGCATACGCATCAGAAGCGGTCCTGACATCGGCCCCGACTCAGTGCCGGTAATAACGTCTCGCAGCAAACGACAATAATGATTGTCAGGCCCATAACACCATGCCCCGGCCCTCCTTCTTGTGCCCTCACCCGACGATCGCAGTGGTTCTCGCCGCCGCGTGGCTGGCGGGCTGCGCCAGTACGGGCGGTTTGCAGCCGCAGAACACGGCAGTCGAGATTGGCAGCCTCCAGGCGCAACGCAGCCTCGCCGGGATCGCGCTCGACTCCGGTGCCTGGCCGCAGCAGGATTGGTGGAGAACGCTCGGCGATCCGCAACTGGACGCGCTGGTTGACGAAGCGCTGTCCGCCAATCCCGATCTGGCTTTGGCGAGCGCCAGGGTGCGCGCGGCCCTGGCCTCGGCCAACGCAGCGGATGCCGAGCGCAAGCCGACCCTGAATGCCGGCGCCAGCATCTCTGGCGCGCGCATCCCGCCGCTGCTGCCGCCGATCGCCTCGGGCCATTTCGGCGTGATCCGGTACGGCTATCTCAGCTTCAAGTGGAACCTCGATCCGTGGGGCGGCGAGCGCGACGCGTGGCAGGCTGCCCTGGGCAATGCCCGCGCCGCGGAAGTGGATGCGCGCGCCACGCACCTGAAACTTTCCGCCAGCGTGGCGCAGGCTTATTTCAACCTGGGCGGCGCCCACGCACAGCGGGAACTGACGCTTGCGGAGCTGAAACGCGCCGAGAATTTCCTCGCCCTTACGCAGCAACGCGTCACCGCCGGCATCGAGAGCAAGTTCAAGTTGTCGCGGATCAGCGGCGAGACCGCCGCGGACCGCGCACAACTGAGCGCCAGCGAGCACGACCTGAGGATCGCCGGGATCGTATTGGCCACCCTGCTCGGGCGCGGTCCCGACAAGGCGCTGGACATCAAGCCGCCGCCGCAAGTGCGCAGCGCGAAACTGGTGCTGCCGAGCGACCTGCCCGCGGAACTGCTGGGCCGTCGCCCCGACGTGGTCGCGGCGCGCTGGCGCGTCGAAGCTGCGGGCAAGGACATCAGGGCGGCAAGCGCGCAGTTTCTGCCGAACATCAACATTGGCGCGCTGGCCGGCCTGATCGCGCCGTCCTCGGGCAACCTGCTGTCACTGGCGTCGCGTTTCTACCAGCTTGCGCCGGCGATCAGCCTGCCGATCTTCGAAGGCGGCAAGCTGCGCGCCAACCTCGCCGGCAAGGAAGCGGTTTTCGACGCCGCGGTCGCGCAATACGACAAGACCGTGATCGGCGCGATCAACCAGGTCGCCGCTCAGTCCGACAGCGTGCGTGCGCTGGATACGCAACTCGTGGACGCGCGCCAGGCGCGCGACAGCGCCGCCACCGCGTACCGGTACGCGACGCAGCGCTACCGCGGCGGCGTCGGCAATTTTCTAGAGGCGCTGAGCGTACGTCAGCAATTGATCGCCGCCGAACGTGAACTGGCCGCGATCGAGACGCAGCGCGGGGTCGCCTGGGTCGAACTCGTCGAGGCACTGGGCGGAGGTTTCAAGCCGGCCGGCGACGAGCCGGCGCTGGTCGCGGCACACGATCGCGCGCGCATCGACAAGGGCCACCCATGACTTCACCGACGAATCCCCGACCAACGGCCGAAGGCGGTGGCGCCGCGGCCACGCAAGGCAAGCGAGATCACCGCCGGCGCTGGCTGTTGAGCGGCCTGGCCATTCTGGCGGCGGTGGTTGCCATCCTGTGGGGTCTCGACTACACGCTGGTGGGGCGTTGGCACGAGGACACCGACGATGCCTACATCAACGGAAACGTGGTGCAGATCACTCCCCAGGTGCCCGGCACGGTAATCAGCATCGGCGCCGACGACAGCGATTTCGTCCGCGAAGGCCAGGTGCTGGTGAAACTCGATCCCGCCGACGCGGAAGTGGCGCTGGCCAGGTCCGAGGCGGCGCTGGCCCAGACTGTGCGCAGGGTACGCGGGCTTTTCAGCAGCGTGAGCAGCTCGCGCGCGGACGTGGCGGTGCGCGAAGCGGCGATCAGGCAGGCTCAGGCGGACTACGCACGGCGCAAGGGGCTGGCCGCGTCGGGGGCGATTTCCACAGAGGAGCTGGCCCACGCGCGCGACGCCCTGATCACCGCGCAAAGCGCGCTGGCCGCCACCCAGGGGCAACTTGCCGTGAGCGACGCGATGGTCGCGGACACGGAGGTCGCCTCGCATCCGGACGTGCAAGCCGCCGCCGCGCAAGTACGCGCGGCCTGGCTCGATCACGTGCGCAACACCCTCGTCGCGCCGGTGTCCGGCTACGTCGCCAAGCGCACCGTGCAGGTCGGCCAGCGCGTTGAACCGGGCATGCCGCTGATGGCGGTGGTGCCGCTGGGTCAGGTATGGGTCGACGCCAACTTCAAGGAAACGCAGCTCAAGCACATGCGCATCGGCCAACCGGTCACGCTGATCTCCGACATCTACGGCGACAGCGTGACCTACCAGGGTCACGTCAGCGGGCTCGGCATCGGCACCGGCAGCGCGTTCTCGCTGCTGCCCGCGCAGAACGCGACCGGCAACTGGATCAAGATCGTGCAGCGGCTGCCGGTCAGGATCACGCTCGATCCTGGCGAGCTGGCAACGCATCCGCTGCGGATCGGCTTGTCGATGACCGCCACGGTCAACCTGCACGACCGGTCCGGTCCGACGCTATCGACCGAACCCATGCAACACCCCTTGCTCAGCACCGATGTCTATGCGCGCCAGGACGCGGCCGCCAACGCGTTGATCGCGAAGATCATCCATGCCAACGACGCTGCCTCCGCCTCCGCCTCCGGCAAGGAGAACCCGAGTGCAGAGGATCCCGCGCACGGAAAAGCTGCCGCGGCCGGAGCGATGGCGGGTGATTCCGGGCACTCCGACAACCGCGACTGAGCCATGGCCGCCACCGCAACCCAGGCCGGCACCCTTGGCGAATTCCGGCCATCGAGCCTGCCGCTGGCGACGATGGGCCTGTCGCTGGCGACGTTCATGCAGGTGCTCGACCTCACCATCGCCAACGTTTCGCTGCCGACCATCGCCGGCAATCTCGGCGCCAGCCTGACTCAGTCGACCTGGGTGATCACCTCGTTCACGGTCACCAACGCGATCGCGCTGCCGTTGACCGGATTCCTGTCACGGCGCTTTGGCGAAGTGAAGCTCTTCGTATGGGCGACCCTGTTGTTCACGCTGTTCTCGATCGCCTGCGGGTTTTCCACCAGTCTGGGCATGCTGGTGATGTTCCGAGCGATCCAGGGCGCGATGGCCGCGCCCATGTACCCGCTGACGCAAAGCCTGCTGGTGTCGATCTATCCGCCGGCCAAGCGCGGCATGGCTCTGGCGATCCTGAGCATGGTCACGGTGGTTGCGCCGATCGCCGGCCCGGTGCTGGGCGGCTGGATCACCGAAGCCTACTCGTGGCAATGGATCTTCTTCATCAACGTGCCAATCGGCATCGTTGCCAGTTCGGTGGTAGCCACCCAGCTCGGTGCGCGCCCGGAGCAGACCGAGAAACCACGCATCGACTTTGTCGGCCTGATCACCCTGATCCTCGGTGTAGGTTCGTTGCAGATCCTGCTCGACAAGGGCAACGAGCTCGACTGGTTCAACTCCAGCACGATCGTCGCCCTCATCATCATCGCGGCGATTTCACTCACGATCTTCCTGATCTGGGAGCTGACCGACCGCGCACCGATCGTGGAGCTGCGTCTGTTCCGACACCGCAACTTTGCCGCCGGGACCCTGGCCCTGGTACTGGCTTACTCGGCATTCTTCTCGATCAACCTCTTGGTGCCATTGTGGCTGCAGGACACGCTCGGCTATACCTCGCTCTGGGCCGGGCTCGCCACCGCGCCGATCGGCGTGATCCCGGTGTTGCTGACTTTCTGGATCGGCAAATACGCGACGCGCTTCGACCTGCGCCTGTTAACCGCGTTCGCCTTCGTAGTGATGGGGCTGACCTGCTTCATGCGCGGCGCGTTCACCAACAACGTCGATTTCTACCACGTGGCGATCGCGCAGTTCATCCAGGGTCTCGGCGTGGCGCTGTTCTTCATGCCGATCCTGACCATCCTGCTCTCGGACCTGTCGGGACGAGAGGTCGCGGAGGGTTCGGGCCTCGCGACCTTTCTGCGTTCGCTGGGCGGCAGTTTCGCGGCCTCTATCACCACGTACCTGTGGGATCGCGGCGGCGTCATTCACCATGCCGACCTTGCCGCTCACATCAGCATCTACGAGCCGGGCACGCGCCAGGCGATCCAGAGCATGGCCCAGGGCGACACCCTGCACTTTGCTGCCGAGATCAACCGTGTGATCACCCAGCAAGCGACGCAGATTTCCTTCAATACCCTGTTTAACGGGCTGGGCGTCATCTTCATCGGCTTGGTCGCGGTCGTGTGGCTGGCCAAGCCGCCCTTCATCAACAAGGCGCGAGCACCTTGACCCGGAAGCCCGCAGTGACTAGAGTCGTGATGCAGTGCTGGGCGACGCAACGCGCGTGGCAGCAGCGGTCGCGCTCATCGAGCGGCTGCCGATCGAGCAAATCCCTCTGCCTGCCCAGACGCTCGGCGAGCTGTACCGAGTGCTCACCGGCAAGGCGGGGCGCCCGCCCCACGAGGCCCGCGCGGCGCTTCCCGGTTGGGCTGACAGCTTCGATGTCGCCGATTCGAGCTGGCCTGCGTTCGAGGCGGCGCTCGATCTGTGCGTCGACCATCAGTTGCAGGTGCGGGACGCGCTGATCCTGTCGGTTGCAGCCGAGAATCGCTGCCGGCTATTGCTCAGCGAAGACCTGCAGGATGGTTTCACCTTGCGAGGGGTGACGGTCGTGAACCCGTTTGCGGCGCATCGGCACCCGCTGCTCGACGGCCTGCTGGCCGCTCGCTGACGAAGGCAGGGCCGCACCGCACCGGTTCGCGCAGCGCCCTCAGCCAAGCGCCTCGACCACTGCCCGGCCCACGTCGGCGGTGCTGGCGGCACCCCCCATGTCCGGCGTTCGAGGCCCCTGCGCGGTCACCTGCTCGATCGCTTGCAGGACCGCGTCGTGCGCATCCTTGTGGCCCAGGTGCTCGAGCATCATCGCGCCGCACCAGATCTGGCCGATCGGGTTTGCGATCCCCTTGCCGGCGATATCCGGCGCCGATCCGTGCACCGGTTCGAAGAGCGACGGAAACGTGTGCTCCGGATTGATGTTCGCAGAAGGCGCGATGCCGATCGTGCCGGTGCACGCCGGCCCGAGATCGGACAGGATGTCGCCGAACAGGTTGCTCGCCACCACGACATCGAACCAGTGCGGGTTGCGCACGAAGTGCGCCGTCAGGATATCGATGTGAAAGCGATCGCATTTGACATCGGGGTACTGCGTCTGCATGGCCGCGACGCGCTCGTCCCAGTAGGGCATCGAGATGAAAATCCCGTTCGACTTGGTGGCCGAGGTCAGATGCTTTTTCGGACGCTTGCGGGCGAGTTCGAAGGCGTAGCGCAACACCCGGTCGACGCCCGTGCGGGTGAAGATCGACTCCTGGATCACGACTTCACGGTCGGTGCCGGCAAACGCCCTGCCCCCGATCGAGGAATATTCACCTTCGGTGTTCTCGCGAACCACGTCGAAGTCGATGTCGCCCGCCTGGCGACCCGCCAGCGGACAGGGCACACCAGGCATCAGCCGCACGGGTCTAAGGTTGATGTACTGATCGAACTCGCGGCGAAACTGCAGCAGCGAGCCCCATAGCGAGATATGGTCGGGCACCGTGGCGGGCCAGCCGACCGCTCCATAGTAGATCGCATCGTGTCCGCCGATCAGCTCCTTCCAGTTTGCCGGCATCATCTCGCCGTGCCTGGCGTACCAGTCGCAACTGGCGAACCCGAAGTGATCGAACTGCAACTCTATGCCGAAACGCCCGGCGGCGGCGTCGAGCACACGCAAGCCCTCGGGTACCACCTCCTTGCCGATCCCGTCGCCAGGAATCACCGCAATCCGGTGTTTCGCCATGATCCAAGCCCCCTGTCTGTGCCGTGCGCGTTAGCGAGTGTAAACGCTCGACCGCCGGTCAACCCCGTTGACGGCTCAGACGTTCTTACACTTATGAGTACGTCTCGATTCCTCTGGTTGCCGGCGCTGTGCGGCCTGGCGTTGCTGGCTGGTTGCATCACTCCAGCTGCAGTCCAGTACGGCGACCCTTATTACCCTGCCGCCCCATACTCCGGGGGCGGCTACTACGATCCCGGCTACTCCGCCGGCGGTTACTACGATCCCGGCTACGGCTCCGGGGTCATCGTGCAGCCTCAGGTTATCGTGCCGCCGCCGGCGCCGATCTGGTACTCGCCCTACCCGGTAGCGCCGGGCTACGGCGCTTACTACGGCCACGATCCTCGCCGGCGAGTGGCGCCGCCCGCGCGCGTCGTGCCGCCGCAGCGCGGCTGGTCCGCGGCACCCGGTCGTCCCGGCGACGGCCGCCCCGGAAGGCCGGGCTGGCAAGGCGATCGGGGCGATCGACCTGAGCCGGGGGCACGCCCCGGCGGTGTTCGGCCGCCAGCGTACCGAGGCCGCGGCGCGGGCGAAATGCAGCCCGGTGGCTTGCCGCCGCCCGGCGGCTATGGCGGTCAGCGCGGCGTGCGCCCTGACACAGGCGGCGGTGGCTAGCGGCGGGCGTCAGAGCTCAGGTAATAAAACCTGGATCGCAGGCCTCGCACATCGCTTCCGCAGCGTTCACATCGCCGCCGCGATCGGCTCTGCTTCGTCGGCCTGCTGCAGCGCCCACAGCCGAGCGTATTCCCCCTCCAGGCGCAGCAACTCGTCGTGAGTGCCACGCTCCACGATGCGCCCGGCAGACATCACGAGGATCTGCGCGGCGTCTGCGATCGTCGAGAGCCGGTGGGCGATGACCAAAGCCGTCCGATCCACCGCCACCCGGCGCAGCGCCTCCTGGATCGCCTGTTCGTTGCGGCTGTCAAGCGCCGAAGTAGCTTCGTCCAGGATCAGCACCGGCGGATTCTTCAACAAGGTTCGCGCGATCGCCACCCGCTGCTTCTCGCCGCCTGACAACTTGAGGCCGCGCTCACCGACATTGGTCTCGTAGCGGCGCGGCAGCGCGACCACGAAGTCGTGCAATTGCGCGGCGCGCGCGGCCGCAAAGACCGCTTCGTCGGCCGCGCCCGGGCGGCCGTACTCGATGTTGTAGCGAATCGTGTCGTTGAACAACACCGTGTCCTGCGGCACGATGCCGACCGCAGCGCGCAGGCTCGCCTGGGTCAGCGCGCGGATGTCGCGCCCGTCGACGGTGATGCGACCGGCATCCAGGTCATAGAACCGGAACAGCAGCCGTGCCAGGGTGGACTTGCCGGCACCGCTGGCGCCGACCACCGCGGTGGTGGTGCCGGGCTCCATCGTGAAGTCGACGCGATGAAGGATCGGGCGCGCGGGATCGTAGGAGAACGACACCCGCTCGAAGCGAATCCGTGGGGCGCCGCCGAGTTGCAACACCTGCGCATCGGGTGCGTCGTCGATTTCGCGCTCCTCCGACATCAGCCGGAACATTCGCTCCATGTCGGTGAGCGCCTGGCGGATTTCGCGGTACAGCACCCCGAGAAAGTTCAGCGGCACGTAGAGTTGGATCATGAATGCGTTGACCAGCACCAGGTCGCCCAGAGACATCGTGCCGGCGACCACGCCCGCAGTGGCCCGCCACACGAGCAGGGTGACAGCGGTGGCGATGATCAGGCTCTGGCCGAGGTTGAGCACGCTCAGCGAAGTCTGCGAGCGGATTGCCGCATCCATCTTCCCCTTCAGGTTCTCGTCGTAGCGGCGCGCCTCGAAGTCCTCGTTGCCGAAGTACCTGACCGTCTCGTAGTTGATCAGTGCGTCGATCGCCCGGGTATTGGCGCGCGAATCCTGCTCGTTCATGCGCCGCCGGAACTTCGTGCGCCACTCGGTGACGCGGATCGTCCAGATCACATAGACGACGAGTGCGCAGATCGCGATCCCCGCAAACCATCGGTCGTAGTGCAGCGCCAGATAGCCGATGACCATGCTGATTTCGACGAGGGTCGGCAGAATGCTGTAAAGCGTGTAGGAGATCAGGCTCGAAATCCCCTGCGAGCCGCGCTCGATATCGCGCGACATGCCGCCCATCTGCCGATCGAGGTGGAAACGCAGCGACAGCGAGAACAGGTGCCGGAACACCTGCAGCGTGATCGTGCGCGACGCGTTGTGCGTGACCCGCGAGAAGATCACCTCGCGCAGTTCCGTGAACAGGGTCACGCCGATGCGCAGCGCCCCATAGGCAACGAGTAGCGCCACCGGCACGACCAGCGCTGCGCGCGCCTCGCCACGCACGTCGAGCAGATCGACGATGTCCTTCAGGATCAGCGGAATGCCAACGTTGGCAAGCTTTGCCGCGACCAGGCAGACGAGAGCAAAACCGATGCGCCAGCGCCATTCCCACAGGTAGGGCAACAGGCGGCGGATCGTGTGCCAGTCGCCCTGCGGGGCAGCGGCGCCGTCGGCACCGGGCGTGAGCGAAGGGGGATCGAGCGAGACGGATCGACGCATGGCAGCGCAAGGCTTCGGCGAGCGCGCGGCACGCGGCCGCGCTCGAGTGGCGCCCCGGTCAGCCGGCCCGGGAAAAATCGGGCGCGCGCTTTTCCAGGAACGCGGTGACCGCCTCGCGCGCAGCCTTCGAGCCCAGCAGCCGGGCGAACACCGCGAATTCCCGATCCATCGCCTCGCGCACCTGCGTCGCCTTGGGACCCTTCATCAGGGCCTTGGTTTCGAGCAGCGACGCGAGCGGGCGCGATGCAAGCTTCGCTGCCTGAGCCCGGGCGAAGTCCTCGGCTTCGGCAGCCGGCAGCACACGGTTCACGAGCCCCATCTCGTGCGCCTCTTCGGCGCCGAAGGCCTCGCCGAGCAGCAACTTCTCCGCAGCGCGCTGGTAGCCGGCGATCGCGGGCAGCAACAGGCTCGACGCAGCCTCGGGGCACAGGCCAAGGTTCACGAACGGCAGGCTCAGTCTGGCGTTGTCGCCTGCGTAAACAAGGTCGCAGTGCAACAGCATGGTCGTGCCGATTCCGACCGCCGGGCCGCAAACGGCAGCGACCAGCGGCTTCGGAAAACGGGAGAGCTGATGCAGGAAGCGATGCGCAGGCGCCTCCTCGCCCTGGGGCGGCCGGTTCAGGAAATCGCCCACATCGTTACCGGCGGTGAAGATGGACTCGCTGCCGCAAAGCAGCGCCACGTGCGTCTCGTTGTCGGCCGCCGCCTGCTCGAACGCGTCGGCCAGGGTGTTGTACATCGCCGAGGTGATCGCGTTCTTGCGCGCCGGCCGGTCGAAACGCAGTTCGCAGATCCGGCCGCTCCGACTCACCTTCACATCGTCGCTCATTCTTGTTCCCCCTTGCTTCAAGCACAGCACCGTTCGCTTGCAACGAAACAGTGCAATCGCGTGCGCCGCTGCCGCGGCGGGTCGCCATTGCATCCCGCACCCGGCGGTGCGGCTTGATTGCGGCGCGCGCCTCGACGTCGATGGTACCTCCAGCCACCGGTTGGTGATAGCCGCTCACCAGGGCTCCATCCAGGGCCGAAGCTCGGTCTCATGCGTCCAGGCGTCGCGCGGCTGTATATGAATCGACCAGTAGGCGTCGGCGATGTGCTCGGGGTCGACGATTCCACCCTGGTCTCTGGTGGCGTAGCGTGCCGGGAAGTTGTCGCGAATGAACGCGGTGTCAATGGCGCCGTCGATCACCGGATGCGCCACGTGAATGCCCCTGGGCCAGAGTTCGCGCGCCATGCTCTGGGCGAGCGCACGCAGCGCGTGCTTGGCGCCCGCGAACGCGGCGTAGCCGTCGCGTCCGCGCAGGCTTGCGGTGGCGCCGGTGAAGATGATCGTGCCGCGGCCGCGCGGCAGCATCGCCTTGGCCACTTCGCGTCCCATCAGGAACCCGCTGAAGCAGGCCATCTCCCACACCTTGCGATAGACGCGCGCGGTCGTCTCGATAATGGGAAAGCGCACGTTCGCACCGATGTTGAAGATCGCCACCTCGATCGGCGCGATCCCGGTCTCGATCTTCTGCACGAGCGCGACCATCTGCTCTTCGTCGCGAGCATCACTGCCGAAGCCGCGGGCCTCCCCGCCATCGGCCTTGATCTGCTCGACGAGAGGGGCCAGCTTGTCGGCGTTTCTGCGTGTCACGCACGCGATATAGCCCTCGCGCGCGAACCGGCGAGCGATTGCGCTGCCCGTGGCGTCACCCGCACCGATGACCAGAACGGCTTTCCTGACCTCCATTTCCATCTCCTGCCCCTGCCCGCGCGTCTGCCGAAACCGCTATTCTCACCCGATCGCCCTTCTTGCCCGGTAAATTGCAATGGACAATGCCTCCACGACGCTGCCCGAAGACCGAAGGCTGGTCCTGAGAATGATGCCGATGCCAGCCGACGCGAATATCCACGGCGACGTGTTTGGCGGCTGGATCATGTCCCAGGTTGATATTGCGGGCTCGCTGCCGGCGGTGCGCCGCGCCAACGGACGCATCGCCACCGTTGCCGTCAATTCGTTCGTGTTCCGCCAGCCGGTATTCGTCGGAGACCTGCTGAGCTTCTACGCCGAGGTCGTGCGGGTGGGCCGTACGTCGATCACGGTGCTGGTGGAGGTCTATGCGCAGCGCAACCGCATGGACGACGCCGTGGTCAAGGTCACCGAGGCCACGCTCACCTACGTGGCTACCGACGACCTGCGCCAGCCGCGCGAATTGCCACCGGCTCCTGCACAAGCCAGGGAGCGCCGCGAAGCGGCTCGCATCGCGCCATGCAGTCCCGACGCCTGAGGCTCCTCGAGCGTCGCCGCCTGCGCTGGCTTGCCCGCCACCCGGGCGCCTTTATCTGGCGCACGCTGAAAAGCTTTCGCGCGAACCAGGGTCTGCTGCTGGCCGGCGCGGTCGCCTATTACGCCCTCCTGTCGCTCGTGCCACTGCTGATCCTGTCGGTAATCGCCCTCTCGCATGTCATCGAGCCCGCTCGTTTGCTCTCGGCGCTGGCGGAATACCTGGAGTTCGTGGCGCCCGGCCAATCGGGCTCACTGGTCGATGAGTTGCGCACCTTCATCGATCACCGAACCCGGATCGGCCCGGTGCTCCTGGTGACAATGGTCTTCTTTTCCGCGCTGGCGTTCACGGTGCTCGAGAACGCCATGTCGGTGATCTTTTTCCATCGCGTGACGATCAAGCGCCGCCATTTCCTGGCCTCGGCGGTCATGCCCTACCTGTTCGCGCTGGCGGTCGGCCTGGGGCTGCTGCTGGTCACGTTGATGTCGGGAGCGCTGCAGACCCTGGGCACGCGTGATGTGCGCATCTTCGGCGAGCTGCACTCGCTCGGCATTCTGTCGGGCGTACTGCTGTACCTGCTCGGCGTGGCGGGCGAGGTCCTGCTGATGACGGCGGTGTATCTGGTCATGCCGGTGGGCCGGCTGGCGCTGCGCCATGCGCTGATCGGCGCCATTGCGGCAACCCTCCTTTGGGAGGGCACGCGCCACGTTCTGGTGTGGTACTACGCCCGCATCTCACAGATCCAGGTGGTCTACGGTTCGTTCACCACCGCGGTGGCAGTGCTGCTGTCAGTGGAGTTCGGCGCGATCATCGTGCTCTACGGTGCTCAGGTCATCGCGGACTTCGAGCGCATCGAAACGGAACCGCAAGGCACTCCCGCCGAGGCGATAAGCACCCATTCCTGACCTGGATGAGAAACCTGGCCGCCTCGAGTTGCCCGATCACTTCGGCCACAGCACGAGCTGCGTGCAGCGAAACAGCGCAATATTGCGGCCATTGTCGCGATGCGTGACGATCGCATCCCAGACCTGCGTGGTACGCCCCAGGTGCACGGCACGCGCGTCGACCTCGATCGTACCTTCGCGTGCCGTGCCCAGGTGATTGCTCTTCAGCTCGATGGTCGTGAAGCCGCTCGCGCCCTCGGGTAGGTGCGCCATCGTGCCATAGCCACAGGCGGTATCCGCAAGCGTGATGATCGTGCCAGCGTGCAGAAAGCCGTTGGGTGCGAGCAATTCCTGGCGCACCTCGAGATGCGCTCGCACCCGTTCTTGCGCGACCTCGTCGACGATCATGCCGACCAGGCCGGGTAGATACCCCGGGCTGCGCGAATTGAAGTGCTGCGCTGACATTCCTTGCCGCATGCGTGCCGCCATCGTGCCTCCCGTTCTCGCTTTCGGCCTGCCGCCCATATTATTGCCGCAAAGCCCATCACCCGGTCGCGCCCAGCAGGCATGGCGACGAGACGCCCGCAAGATCGTAGGATTGGCGTTCGGGCTCCTGTCGCATCGGAGCAGCAGGAGTCGACCGCCACATCACGAGGCAAGCATGCTCAACGAAACGCACGATGCCGGCCTGCGCAGCTGGGTCACGACCGCCAACACGCCAGGCACCGAGCACTCAATCAGGCCCGTCGCTCGACCAAGCCGGCGCGCTGATCGAGTTGTCGGCCGGCGGCAAGAACCCGATCGCACTGGCGAACGGCGAAACGCGCACCTTCCTGGAGGACGGCGACGAAATCGTGTTCCGCGGCTGGTGCGAAAGGGAGGGCTTCGCGCGGATCGGCTTCGGTGAGTGCCGGGGCGAGGTGCTGCCGGCGATCGAGAACTGATCGGCAGCGCTGCCGGGTGGCGCTCTCGCCCGACCCTCCCGCCCGGAGCTCCCGGCCGCAATTCCGCTCGGCGCTCCCGTTCGATCTCAGCGCCTGTTCGGGTCGAAGTGCTTCTTGAGCCCCTGCCAGCACTGGAAGTACTCGGCCTGCAGTTGTGAAGACTCGAGCGCTGCCTGCGTGGGGCGGATGACGCAGCGTGTCTCGAACATCACGGCCATCGTATCGATGATGTAGTCGGGCCTGGAGAGGTCGGCGTTGCTGGCCTTCTCGAAAGTCTCGGCGTCCGGGCCGTGGCCGGTCATGCAGTTGTGCAGGCTCGCCCCCCCCCAGCGCGAAGCCCTCAGCCTTCGCGTCATAGGCGCCGTGAACAAGGCCCATGAACTCGGCGGCGATGTTGCGATGAAACCAGGGCGGGCGAAAGGCATGTGCAGCAGCACCGATTGATGGCGGTGAAAGGGCGGGTCGAACCAGAACCACCGCTCGGCCGGATAGTCTGCCTTCACCTTGATGTCGGCGATCAGGAATCGGTCACGAACGACGCGACCCGTGCTCGCCTGCCCGATCATGTGCCGGATCGGCGAACGGGCGCCATCGCAGGCTGCCACGTACCCGGCTTGCAGCTTGTACTGGCCGTCAGGCGTTTCCACCGTCAACTCGACGTGATCGGATTGCTGTTCGAGCGCGACGACCTTGTTCTGCCAGCGCAGATCGAGATTCGCGAGGGTAGCTGCGTGCTCGTACAGATAGCCCTCGGCGTAGTACTGCTGCAGGTTGATGAACGCCGGGCGCCGGTGCCCACTCTCGGGCAGCAGGTTGAAGGTATAGACGTGGCCTGCGCGTCGGCCACCAGCACGGCGTCGTCGCCGATCACGATGCCGGTGTTCGGGTCGCCCTCGGCGGTGTAGGCATAGGCGTTGTCCGACAGCTTGTCGAAGCTGACCTGCTTTTCCTGCAGGTCGGCTTGTGAAGCGAACTTTCTTTCAGTGCTCATGTGTGTCTCCGGTTTCGAGAAGGTCAGAACGCAATCCCGGTGAGGTCGGCGCCCAAGAGGATCTTGCCCTTGAAACTCGTGGCTACCGCGCTTCCCAGCTCTGCGGGGTAATGGAAGGATCTGCCGATCTCATGCCGTTTCAATGACGCCGCGCCGGACCTGGTCACGCTCGAGCGACTCGAACAGCGCCTTGAAGTTGCCCTCGCCAAAGCCCTCGTCGCCCTTGCGCTCGATGAACTCGAAGAACACCGGCCCCAGCTGCGTTTCGGAGAAGATCTGCAGCAGCAGGCGCTGGTGACCGCCTTCGGTCGTGCCGTCGAGCAGCACGCCGCGTGTTTGCAGCGCCTGCACGTCCTGGCCGTGGCCCGGCAGCCGCTCTTCGAGCATCTCGTAGTAGGTCGCCGGCGGCGCCGTCATCAGCGGTACACCGGCTTGCCTCAGGCTGTCGACGCTCGCGAGGAGGTTCTCGGAGAGCAGCGCCACGTGCTGGATTCCCTCCCCGTTGAACTGCATCAGGAATTCTTCGATCTGGCCGGTGGCCTTGGAGGCTTCCTCGTTCAGGGGGATGCGGATCTTGCCGTCCGGTGCGGTCATGGCGCGCGAGGTCAGACCGGTGTATTCGCCCTTGATGTCGAAATAGCGCAGTTCCCTGAAGTTGAAGAGCCGCTCGTAGAAATCGGACCAGTAGCTCATGCGCCCGCGATAGACGTTGTGCGTGAGGTGATCGATCAGCTTGAAGCCGCATCCCCTGGGGCGGCGCTCGACGCCCTCGAGGAATTCGAAGTCGATGTCATAGATGGACTTGCCATCTTCGTAGCGATCGATCAGGTACAGAGGTGCCCCACCGATGCCCTTGATGGCGGGCAAGTGAAGTTCCATCGGGCCGGTCGGGATGTCGATCGGCTGGGCGCCGAGCTCGAGCGCGCGGTTGAAGGCAAGGCGTGAATCCTTGACCCGGAAGGCCATTCCGCACGCCGACGGACCGTGCTCGGCAGCAAAGTACGACGCTACGCTCCTGGGTTCACGGTTCACGATGAAATTGATGTCGCCCTGACGGTAGAGCGACACATCCTTGGAACGGTGCCGGGCGACCTCCGCAAAGCCGAGCCGCTCGAAGACGGGCTCCAGCACCCCCGCCGTGGGAGAGGCGAACTCGATGAACTCGAAGCCCGCCAGTCCCATGGGATTTTCGAAAAGATCAGCCATTGCATGACTCCTGATATCACGGGTGACGACAGAACGGCGCGTACCCCGGCGTGGATGCCGCTAGGAGGCGGCGACGGGTCGCAGGGCATCGGTGTCCGGCGGCAGGCCTTCGACCCGGAGATTGTTGCCCCTGGTTTCCTTCACCATGGACACCGCGATGAAGGAGATCGCGCACAGCACCATGATGTAGATTCCGATGGAGGGGGACCATTTCGTGGTGTCGAGCAGCCACTGGGCAATCGTTGCCGCAAACGCGCCGCCCAGGATCGCGCCGAGCGCGTAGCCAATGGATATCCCGGAGTAGCGCACGTGGACCGGGAACATCTCGGCATACATCGCCGACATCGGTCCGTAGGACAGGCCCAGGCCAACGGTCATCACTGACAGGCCGATCGAGAACAGCCAGATGTTCTGCGCATCGATCATCAGGAATACCGGGATCATCCAGGCGAACAGCAGCACGTAACCGATCTGGAAGGTGCGCACCCGGCCGATCCGGTCCGACAAGGCACCGCCCACCATCGTGAAGATCAGCCACCCGAACGCGGCAACGACGGTGGCCAGCAGGACCGGCGGGCGCGCCATCCCCAGTCCTCTCACGGCCGGTGGCCGGGTGGCATACGAAGCGAAGAAGGCGATCAGCAGGTAGCCGGCGGCGTTGTTGCCCATGAAGATCAGCGCGGCAAGAATCACTTCCCAGGTGTTGCGCTTGAACAACTGGCCCAGCGGGGCCGCCTGTTCCTTCTTGCGGGCCAGCATCTCCTGGAATACCGGGCTTTCGTCCACCCTGCGACGGATCATGTATCCCACCACGATCAGCACCACGGACAACAGGAACGGAATCCGCCATCCCCAGCTCAGGAAGTCCTCGGCGGACATGATGCTCGTGAGCACGAACATCACGCCCGAAGCCAGGATCATGCCGACCGGCACACCGATCTGCGGGTAGGCGCCGAAGAACCCGCGCCGGTTGATCGGTGCATGCTCGACAGCCATCAGGGCAGCGCCGCCCCATTCGCCGCCCGCAGAGAAGCCTTGCAGGATGCGCAACAGGATCAGCAGCAGCGGCGCCCAGAAGCCGATCCGGGCGTAGGTGGGCAGCAGTCCGATGAGACAGGTGGCGGCGCCCATCATCACCAGGGTGAAGACGAGCATGATCTTGCGCCCGATCCGGTCACCGAGATGGCCCGCGACGATGGCGCCCAGTGGCCGGAAAAGGAAGCTGATCCCAATCGAGGCCCAGGAAACGATCTGGGCGAGTCCCGCGCTCTCCTGGTCGAGCGGCGCGAAGTACAGATGTGCCAGCACGAGGCCCGCGGCCTGGGCGTAGATGAAGAAGTCGTACCACTCGATGGCAGTGCCGACCAAAGTACCGGCCAGGACCTTTCGGTCCTCGGCTGAAAGACGATGCCGTGCGTCCGGAATCCTTGCAGTGGTCGAAGAACGCATGGAAACTCGCTGTTGATCGGGGTGACTTGCCCGGGAACGCTTGGCCGACAAAGCCCATGACGCGGCCCGAACCGATTGTCCTCCTTCGGACACCGGCTGTACGCAAGTGACCACCGGCGAGCCTCAGGCGCTGCCGCAGCCCAGGCAATCCCCGTTGCCATGGCGGGCTTGCCCGGTCAGGCCCGCTCCGGAATCAGGCCTCATCGACCATGAGACCCGCTCCGGAATCAGACCTGCTCGAGAATTCCGGCCGCCCCCATCCCGGTGCCCACGCACATCGTCACCATGCCGTATTTCAGCCGGTGGCGGCGCAGCGCGTGGACCACGGTGGCCGAGCGAATGGCGCCGGTGGCGCCGAGCGGATGACCGAGCGCGATCGCGCCGCCCATCGGATTGACGCGAGCCGGATCGAGCCCGAGCTCGCCGATCACTGCAAGCGACTGCGCCGCGAAGGCCTCGTTAAGCTCGATCCAGTCGATCGCGTCGAGCTTGAGTCCCGCCCTGGCAAGTGCGGCGGGAATCGCCTCCTTCGGACCGATCCCCATGATCTGCGGCGGCACGCCACGCACCGAGAACGACACGAAGCGGGCGAGCGGAGTCAGCCCGAAACGCTTCAGTGCCGAGTCCGATACGACGATCAGGGCACCGGCGCCGTCCGAGGTCTGCGAGCTGTTGCCAGCAGTCACGCTGCCCATGCCAGTGGCCTTGCCGCTCGGGTCGAGTGGTGCTGCGAAGGCGGGGCGCAGCCTGGCCAGCGCCTCCATCGTCGTACCGGCGCGCGGCCCCTCGTCGAGCGCCACCTGGCGTGTCTGCACGTCGAGCTCTCGTGTGGTCAGGTCCGGCATCGTCGTGATGATGTCGACCGGTGCGATCTCGTCGGCGAACTCGCCCGCCTGCTGCGCGGCGATCGCACGACGATGCGATTCCACCGCGAAGGCATCCTGCGCCTCGCGCGACACCTTCCACTGCTGGGCCACCTTCTCGGCAGTGAGACCCATGCCGTAGGCGATCCCGATGTGCTCATCCTCGAAGACGCGCGGATTGATCGACGGCCGGTTGCCCATCATGGGAACCATGCTCATCGACTCGGCGCCGGCGGCGATGATCACGTCGGCTTCGCCGACCCGGATCCGGTCGGCGGCCATGGCCAAGGCCGTCAGGCCCGAGGCGCAAAAGCGATTGACGGTGGCTCCGGCGACCGACTCTGGCAGGCCCGCCAGCAGCACGCCCATCCGTGCAAGGTTGAGCCCTTGCTCGGCTTCGGGAATCGCGCAACCGACGATCGCGTCCTCGATCACGGCCGGATCGAGCGAGGGCACCTGTGCGAGCGCAGCGAGCAGCGCGTGCACCAGCAGGTCGTCGGGCCGCATGTGGCGGAACATCCCCCTGGGGGCCTTGCCTATCGGTGTGCGCGCAGCGGCGACGATCCAGGCATCCTGTACTTGTTTGCTCATGCTCGCACCTCAGTTGCGCACCGGCTTGCCGGTCTGCATCATTGCCATGATCCGCTCCTGGGTCTTCGGATTCGTGAGCAGGCTCACGAAGGCCCGGCGTTCCAGCGCCATGATCCATTCCTCGTCGGCGAGCGAACCGGGCTCGACATCGCCGCCGCACATCACCTCGGCAATCGTGCGGCCCAGTTGAAAGTCGTAGGCGGTGATGAAGCCGCCGTCGCGCATGTTCACCAGCCGCGCGGCGATCGTGGCACTCGCATCGCGCCCGGCGACCCGGAAGGCGGCGCGACGCGGCGCGCGCCAGCCGGCATCTGCCATCGCCTTGGCCTCGCGCACCGCCACGTAAAGCAGTTCGTTGCGGTTGAAAACCACCGGGTCGGACGCGAGTAGCCAACCGACGGCCCGGGCCTCGAGCGCCGAGCGTGAAACCTGCGCGGTGCCCGCGGCCGTGACGTACTTCACGAGAAAATCGAAGAGTGCCGCGGTGGGCGCCGCCGCCTGCTCCTCGGCCGCACGCCGCGCGCTCCAGGTCAGTCCGCCCGCGCCGGGCACCAGGCCGACACCGACCTCGACCAGGCCGATGTAGCTTTCGAGGCTTGCCACCCGCCTGGCGCAGTAAAGCGCCAGCTCGCAGCCGCCACCGAGTGCCATGCCCGAGAGCGCCGCCACCGTAGGCACCTGGGCATAGCGCAGGCGCAGCATCGCTTCCTGAAGCTTCTGTTCCTCGGCCTCGATCGCCTTGACGCCTCCGCTCATGAACACCGGCAACATCGCCTGCAAGTCGGCGCCGACCGAAAATGGATCGTCGGCCGACCAGATGACGAGCCCCTGGTAGTCACGCTCGGCGCACTCGACGCCCTTCAGGAGGCCGGCGATGACGCCCGGGCCGATCGCGTGCATCTTCGTGCGGATCGAGGCGATCAGCACGTCAGTGACGCCGCGCTCGGGAAGCGTCCACAGGCGGATCGACTCGTCTTCGAAGAGGGTGACGCCGGCAGTGGTCGGATCCGGCCCATTCTCGCCGGCCAGCGAGGGGCGAAACAACTGGCGCCGGTACACCGGATGATCGGCGCGCGGCACGAAGGTGCCGCTCGTGGGCGACCATGATCCCTGCGGCTGGTGCACGCCGCCGCGCTCGGCCACCGGGCCTTCGAACACCCACGCCGGCAGTGGCTCGGGGGCGAGCGCGCGGCCCTCGTCGATGTCCTCGCGGACCCAGTCGGCGACCGTCGCCCACCCCCCCTGCTGCCAGATCTCGAACGGACCCTCCTGGGCGCCGAAGCCCAGGCGCATCGCCAGATCAAGATCACGCGCGTTGTCGGCGATCTCCGCCAGCTTGACCGCCGCGTACTGGAAACTGTCGCGCAGCAACGCCCAGACGAACTGCGCCTGCGGGTTCTTTGATTCCCGCAGCAGAGCAAGCCGCTCGGCCCAGGTCTTTTTCTTCAGTATCCGGGCGACGGTCTCGTCGGCCTTGGCGCCGGCCGGTACATAGGCGCCGGTACCCGGATCGAAGCGCAGGATCGCCTTGCCCTCCTTGCGGTAGAAGCCGGCGCCGGTCTTCTGGCCCAGGGCGCCCCTTTCGAGCAGGCTGGCGAAAATCGGCGGCGTTTCGTATAGCGGGTGGAAGGAGTCGTCGGACAAATTGTCCTGCAGGGTCTGCATCACGTGCCCGACCGTATCGAGCCCCACGATGTCGGCCGTGCGAAAGGTGCCCGATTTGGCGCGCCCCAGCTTTGCTCCGGTCAGGTCGTCGACTACGTCGATCGTCAGGCCAAAGCGCTCGGCCTCCCGGACCGTGGCGAGGATGCCCCAGATCCCGATCCGGTTGGCGATGAAATTCGGCGTGTCCTTCGCGCGCACGCAGGTCTTGCCCAGCGTGGTCGTCAGGAAGGTTTCGAGCTCGTCGAGCACGCCCGGGTCGGTGGCCGGGGCGGCGATCAGCTCGACCAGCGGCATGTAGCGCGGCGGGTTGAAGAAGTGCGCACCGCAAAAGTGCGGCCTCAGCCCGGACTCGATGCCGGCAGCCAACTCGGCGATCGACAGGCCCGAGGTGTTGGTGGCGAAGATCGTTGCGGGCGCCAGCAACGGCGCGATCCTGCGATACAGATCGAGCTTCCAGTCGATTCGCTCGGCGATCGCCTCGATCACCAGCTCGCAGCCGCGCAACACTTCGAGATCGTCGTCGTAGTTGGCCGGCTGGATGAACGAGGCCAACTCGGGGAGCGCAAGCGGCGCCGGGTTCATCTTCCCGAGCGCAGCGATCGCCTTCATGGCGATTGCGCTTTTGGGGCCTTCCTTTGCGGGCAGGTCGAACAGAACCACCTCGACTCGCGCGTTGACGAGATGCGCGGCGATCTGCGCGCCCATCACCCCGGCGCCGAGCACCGCAACCTTTCTCACAATGAACCTGCTCATCTGTGAACCGTCCTGTTGGCGGGGCCGCACCAGCCGGCCCGCGATTGTTTCCTGCCTGCGACGCGCGCCGTTCAGAACAGGTCGACCTCGACATCCATCAGCGGCCCGGCGCCGGCACGCGCGCTGCGGATCAGCGAGGCCGTCTCGGGGAGCAGCTTGGCATAGTAGAAACGCGCCGTGGCCAGTTTCGAGCGGTACAGCCGATCGTCGCTGTCCTGGTGCTCCAGGGCAAGCCGCGCCATGCGGGCCCAGAACCAGGCGAGCACGAGATGGCCGAGCACCCGCAGGTAATCGGTGGCAGCGGCGCCGGCTTCATCGGCATTCTGAAAGCTCTTCATGCCGAGTTCCATGGTCAGCTTCTCGACCTTCTGGCCCAGATCGGTCAGCGGGTTGACGAACTCGGCCATGTCCTCCCGCGTGCCTTCAACCTCGACGAACTCCGTGACCAGGCGGCCGAACTTGCGCAGTTTCGCGCCACTGTCGGCGAGCACCTTGCGTCCGAGCAGATCGAGTGCCTGGATGCCGTTCGTGCCTTCGTAGATCATGTTGATCCGGGCATCGCGCACGTGCTGCTCCATGCCCCATTCCCGGATATAGCCGTGCCCGCCGTAGATCTGCATGGCCAGGTTGGCGCCCAGGAAGCCGTTGTCGGTCAGGAAAGCCTTGGCCACCGGGGTGAGCAGTGCGAGGAGGTCGTCGGCGTCCTTGCGGGCGCCTTCGCCGGGATGAGCGTGCGCGATGTCGGCCTGCAGCGCGAGCCAGTAGGCAAAGGCGCGCGAACCCTCGGTATAGGCCTTCTGAGTGAGGAGCATCCGACGCACGTCGGGATGAACAATGATCGGATCCGCGGGCCGTTCGGGCTCCTTCGCGCCCGAGAGCGAACGCATCTGGAGGCGATCCTTCGCGTAGACGAGCGAGTTCTGGTAGGCAACTTCGGCCAGGCCCAGGCTTTGCATGCCAACGCCCAGGCGCGCGGAATTCATCATGACGAACATCGCCTGCAGGCCCCGGTTCGGTTCGGCGACGAGCCAGCCGGTTGCGCCGTCGAAATCCAGCACGCAGGTGGCATTGCCGTGGATGCCCATCTTTTCTTCGATTCGCGCGCACTTCACCGCATTGCGCTCGCCAGGCCGGTTGTCGGCGTCGGGGAGAAACTTGGGCACGACGAACAGCGAAATGCCTCTGGTGCCCTGCGGCGCATCGGGCAGGCGCGCGAGCACGAGGTGAACGATGTTCTCGGTCAGGTCGTGCTCGCCCGAGGAGATGAAGATCTTCGTGCCGGTGAGCTGATAGCTGCCGTCCGGTTGCGGCTCGGCTCTCGTGCGCAGCATTCCCAGGTCGGTGCCGCACTGCGCCTCGGTGAGGCACATCGTGCCGGTCCATTCGCCGGTCACGAGCTTTGGAAGGTAGGTCTCCTGCTGCTCGGGAGTGCCGTGCGCGCGCAAGCACTCGTAGGCTCCGTGGGTGAGGCCCGGATACATTGCCCAGGCCTGATTCGCCGAATTGAGCATTTCCTGGAACGGCGTTCCAGCCGACAAGGGCAAGCCCTGGCCTCCATAGGCCTGCTCGCAGGTCAGGGTCGGCCAGCCCGCTTGCGTGAACTTCTCCCAGGCCTGCCGGAAGCCCTGCGGGGTCTCGACAACGCCGTTGCCGACGTACGTGCAGCCCTCTTCGTCGCCGCTGCGATTCAGCGGATAGAGCACCTCGGCGCAGAACCGGCCGCCTTCCTCGAGCACCTGGTCGATCAGTTCCCGGCCGGTGTCGGCGTGCGCCGGCAACTCGGCGAGGTGCGATCCGACGTCGAGCAACTCGTGGAGCACGAATTGCATGTCCCGGATCGGGGGATTGTATTGAGCCATCGGGGTCGCTCCTGTGCTGGTTTGGGTCATTACTTGATCGTGATCATCGGGCTCGAGGTGCGAGAGGCCGACCCAGGTGCCGAACGAACGTGGTCGCTGGAGATCCGGTAGCTGCCGATCAGTCGCTCGAAGCTGCGTTGCGCGCGCGGCAGCGCATCGCGACTGCCCAACAGGCGGGCGTCGTGATGCAACACCAGCACCAGCCCGTAGAGTTGAAACACGACTTCCTCGGCGTCGGTGCCCGGTGCCAGTTCGCCCGTTTCGATTGTCTGCCTGATCGCCCGCGACAGCTCTTCCTGCCATGATCGTACGGCGCGGACCAGTTCCTCGCGAATGGCGCCCGGCCGGTCATCGTATTCCGTCGCACCCGATATCAGAAGGCAGCCGCTTGCCGCCTCGAGCGCTGTGCGATCGAGCCAGCGCCGGCCAATCGCGAGCAGGCGCTGCAGCCCGCGCACCGCCTGCAGCGCCGGTGCGAGCACTTCTGCCGCGAAGCGACGCTCGTACTCCTCGAGCACCGCGAGCTGCAGATCCTCGCGCGAACCGAAGTGCGCGAAGACTCCGCTCTTCGACATCTGCATGCGCTCGGCAAGCGCACCGATCGTCAAGCCCTCGAGGCCAACGCGCGCGGCCAGCTCGAGTGCAGCCGCGATGATCGCGACCCGGGTTTGTTCACCCTTGCGCACGACGGGTCAGCTCCGGAGTATTTACGAACGTTCGTACTATTCACGGTTCCGCTGCGTTTGTCAAACAGCGCGGCGCGTATAATCACGCTCTCTCGGCGGCGGCCAAAAAATCGGGTGCCTCAAGGACGACGGCGCCGGGTCGAACGCGCCTCAGCGGCGAAAACGCCGTCTTAGCCCTGCCGGATTGCCGCGGCGCCCGGATTTCGCGAGACTTGCGCCCGCGGCCGCACGACAGGTCGTCCTCGCCTCATCTCCTGATGAGCATCCCCGGCGCAGCGGCCGCCTGCCCCACCGCCCTCTGCCGGACGGCGTCGTTTCCGGCGCCTCAGATGAGAGAACCAGACGCCCATGCATGACAATCCGTTGGTCCGGGTCCCTGTTCGAGAGCCCCGAAGATGAGCGGCGATCCGAGCGCAAATTTCTTTTTTCTGCCCGCCTGGCCCCCTGGAGGGAGCGCGGTCCTGTGGGTGTCGCTGACGATCGTTCTCGCCGGCCTGCTGGGCGAACTGGCGTTTCGCCAGTTCAGGATGCCGCGGGTTGTCGGCTATACCGCGGTTGGCACCATCGTGTCCGGCTTCGGCCTCGGCGTCGCGGGCATCAGCCTGAACCCGAGTTTGCGCCTGATCGTCGATCTGGCCCTTGCGCTGCTCTTGTTCGAGATGGGCTGCCGGATCAATTTGCGCTGGCTGCGCACAAATCCATGGCTGCTCGCCACCAGCCTGGCCGAGGCCGTGCTGACCTTCGTGGCAGTGGAAGTGGCCCTGCTCTGGCTCGGCGTCGATCCGGGGCTCGCCGCCGCAGCCGCGGCCATCGCGATCGCCACTTCCCCGTCGGTCGTGATGCGGGTGGCATCGGAGTTCAACGCTTCGGGACAGGTGACCGAGCGGCTGGTGCTGCTGACCGGCCTGAACACCTTGTATGCGGTACTCGCGACCAACTTCGTGTTCGGCTGGCTGCACGCAGAGTACGCCGGCAGCTGGGTGCCTGCACTTGCGCATCCGCTGTACCTGCTCGCCGGCTCGACCATCATCGCCGCCCTGCTCGCGTTCGCCGTGTCGCAGCTGGCGCGCCGGCTCGACCTGCGCAACGAAAATTCCACCCTGCTGTTGCTCGGACTGATCCTGCTGGCGCTGTCGATCACCAAGATGGCAAACCTGTCGACCCTGGTCGTGCCACTGCTGGCGGGGCTGATCCTGCGCAACAGCACGGAGCGGCCCTGGATCTGGCCGCGCCACTTCGGCACCGCAGGCGGCGTACTGGTGCTGATGCTGTTCGTCGTCACCGGCTCGGTCTGGTCGCTCGATTCGCTGGCGGCCGGAGCGCTGCTCGGCCTGGCGTTGCTCGTCGCGCGCGGCCTAGCGAAAGCGGCAGTCGTCGTGACGCTGAGCGGCCCCAGCGGCCTGTCGATCCGCCAGGGCGTGGCCCTGGGCGTGGCAATGACGCCGATCTCCGGCGCAGCGCTGGTGCTGATGGCAGACCTGCAGGACCTTTACCCGGAATTCGCCGCCATGCTCACCGGCATCATTTTCAGCGCGATCGCGATCCTCGAGCTGGTCGGGCCGATTGTGGTGTACATCGCCCTGCGCGCGGCCGGTGATGTCCATGAAGACGACATCCGTTGACCCGCTGCGGAGACCACGATGGCTATTGAAACCTTTGCCGCCTCGCGCGCGCTCACTCTCGGTGTGGAGCTCGAGCTTCAGATCGTCAATCTGCATGATTTCGACCTGATGCACGCCTCCAAGGATCTGCTGCGGCTGGTTTCCGGCTATTCGCTGCCCGGGGAGGTCACCCCCGAGATGACCGACAGCATGATCGAGCTCTCGACCGGGATATGCACGGGGTACGGCGAAGTACTCTCTCATCTGGGCGAGACGCGCGACGCCCTGGTGGAGTGCGCAAGCAAGTTGAACCTTGGTTTGTCCGGCGGTGGCACGCACCCGTTCCAGGACTGGAGCCAGCGCCGGATCTCGGACACGCCGCGGTTCCACATGCTCTCGGAGCTCTACGGCTATCTGTCCAAGCAGTTCACGGTCTTCGGCCAGCACGTGCACATCGGCTGCCCGGGGCCGGACGCCGCGCTGGTGCTGCTGCACGGCCTGTCGCGCTTCATTCCGCATTTCATCGCGCTGTCGGCCTCGTCACCGTTCGTGCAGGGCACCGACACCGGGTTTCACTCGGCGCGGCTCAATTCAGTATCGGCGTTCCCGATGTCCGGGCGGGCGCCTTTCATGCTTACCTGGGAGGAATTCGAGCGCTATTTCGAAAAAATGGCCCGTACCGGGGTGGTCGAGAGCATGAAGGATTTCTACTGGGACATCCGGCCCAAGCCCGCGTTCGGAACAATCGAGGTCCGGGTGCTCGATACGCCACTCACCATCGAGAAGGCAGCGGCGCTGGCCGCCTACGTTCAGTGCGTGGCGCGCTGGCTGACCTTCGAGCAGCCGTTTCGGCCCATTGAAGATGACTATCTGGCCTACACCTTCAACCGCTTCCAGGCGTGCCGTTTCGGATTCGACGGCACCTTCGTCGATCCACAGACCGACGAGCACAGCACGATTCGCGACGACATCCTGAAGACGCTCGACGCAGTCGAGCACCATGCCATCGAACTTGGCGCCGACGACGCCTGCCGGTTGGTGCGCCAGGATGTCACGGTGGCCGGCAACGACGCGACCTGGATCCGCAACACTTATGCGCGCGAGCACTTGCTCGCCGAGGTCGTGCGACAGCAGTGCGTGCGATGGAGCCGCTGAGGCCGCGACACGATGGTTCCCAAGCCAGTCAAGATCGGGCTTTCGGCTCGCCTGCTGCACGTTGTACCGAAGGAAATGGGCTTTCGCAACAAGACACTTCAGTACCTGGAGCAGTCGATCGCCCACTGGCTGATGGCCCATGGCGCGCTGGTACTGATGATCCCGACGATCAGCACGAGCGCCGAAGTCAGCCGGCGGGGCATCTCGGTGAGCAGTTACGTTCGCGAACTCGACGGGCTGATGCTGCAGGGTGGCGCAGATGTCAGCCCACGCTCGTATGGCAAGCAGCCGATGCGCGCCGAGTGGGCTGGTGATATCGTGCGTGACCGCTACGAAATGGAACTGATCCACGAGTTCATGGCGCAGGGCAAGCCGGTGTTCGGCATCTGCCGCGGCGCGCAATTGCTCAACGTGGCGTTCGGCGGCACGTTATACCAGGATATCTCGACCTTGCGCCCCGACGCCATTGCGCACGTGGATACCGAACTCTACGATGCACTCAGCCACGAGGTCACCTTCGAGCCCGATTCTCGGCTTTCCGCGCTCTATCCCGGGCTCGCCGGCGGCCGTGTGAACAGCATCCATCATCAGGCGGTCGATCGGCTCGGCGGTGATCTGGTCGTCGAGGCGCGCTCGAGCGCGGACGGCATTGTCGAAGCGATCCGCTGGCGCGGCTCGGGCTACGCCATGGCGCTGCAATGGCACCCCGAGTTCCACGCCGCGAGCGAACATCTGCTCGAAAGCTCGCCCGTGGTGCTCGACTTCCTCGACGCTGCAAAACAGATGCGCGAAACCTCCGGCTGATCGCGATATCGATCGCGCGCTACGTCGTCAACATCCATTCAAGGGGCGAGGCAAAGTGAGCAGGAACGGCACAGGACGCGGAAACTGGGGTTGGGCGGCAGTCCTGATCGCGGTCGGCGTGGTCGGATTGCTCAGCAACTTCGGACTGATCGACCGCCCCACACTGCAGCAACTCTGGAAGCTTTGGCCGGTGATCCCGCTTGCCATCGGCGTGGGAATCCTCATCCAGCGCAGCGGGTCGGACCGCGACCGGCCCTGAGGCGGCCCGACAGCCGGGAAAGCGGGCACGGGGCCGAGCCACTGGCGGGCAGTGATCGCGAGCAGGCGGCGGCGAACCGAGCTCATCTATCGTTCTGCCAGGCCGGCGAGCGACAGGCGCTGGAGCGCGCGCTGCAACTCGGCGATCCGCTCGCGCAGCGCCGAGACATCGGCGAAATGCTCATCGGCCGCCGGCAACTCCAGGGCATTTCCCCATGTTCGCCAGGCGCCGGGATAGAGCCGCACCTGCCGGAAGCCTTGCGACTCGAGCCAGGCTGCGACCGGACGCGCGTCGGCCGCGTCCTGCCCATAAACGATCGTCTCCTTGCGCGGATCGAGCACACGCAGATGCGGTTCGAGTCCCGCCGCGATCGCTGCGGGATCGGCGCCCGCAAGCGGGATGCTGCGGGCACCTGGAATGTGGCCGCCGCGCAATGCGCGGATATCGCGCCCCGCATACTCATCGGCAGAACGCACGTCGATCAGCTGGACCCATGGCTGGTTCAGCCGCACGAGCAGATCGTGGGTCGACACGATCGACTGCGCTGGCTGGGCAGACACCTTGATGTGAAAGCCGCTTGCCGACTGATCGGCCTCGGCGATTCCCCCGGCGGTGAGCGCCGGGCCAGCGAGCGACGCGCTGGCAGCGCAGGCAAGCGCCGCGGCAGCGAATGTTCGCGATACCGGCTTGAAAACAGTGATGACCATCGCGGCATTCCTTGCAAGTGCGGCGATTCTCGCGGGCGGGGCGCGCAACGGCCACCATTCGCGGCGAGCGCATATCGATATTGCAGGAAGACGAGATCGGCCAGTCTACCGGTCCGGCAACAACTCCAGGTCGGCGATCAGCGGGCTGTGATCCGATAGCCGTGACCAGCCCAGCCCACGCATCACTTGAGTGGAGCGCACCCGAAAGCCCCGTTGGTAGATGCGGTCCATCCTGAGCCAGGGCGCGAGCGCCGGAAAGGTGCGCGCGGTGCGAACCATCCGCGGCATGCCGGGAATCGCTCCTTGCGACACGCCGAAATCGGCGAGCCTGTCGTGCATGAAGTGGACCGCCCGCTGCGCCGCCTTCGGTCGCGGCCGGTAGGCATCGAACACCTCGGTGACCCCGGCGCGTCCGCACAGCGGGTCGGACAACTCGTTGCGCCAGTCATTGAAGTCGCCGGCGATGATCAGCGGATCGGCAGGATCGATCTCGCCGTCGATCCAGTCGAGCAGTGCGGCAAGCTGACGGCCGCGGCTGCGCGCGAACAGGCCCAGATGAACGACGAAACAGTGAACGTTGCGCTCGTCGACCTGGATCACGCAGTGCAGCAGGCCGCGCTTCTCCAGAGCATGGTCGGATATATCACGGTTTTCGTAGTCGCTGATCGGGTAGCGCGACAGCAGGGCGTTGCCGTGATGCCCGTGCAGATAGCTCGCGTTGCGCCCATAGGCCGTCTGGAATGCATGCTCCGGCGAGGGCGACTTCGAGAGGAATATCTCCTGCGGCTCGGACGGCCAGTGCTCGAAGCGCCGCTGATAGCGATCGTTGTGCCCTTGCACTTCCTGCAGGAATACAAGGTCGCTGTTCAGGCTGTGCAGACGCGTGCGCAGCGCGTTGATGCGTTCGACCTGGCGCAGGCCGAACAGGCCTCGCAACACGCCCTTGTGGATATTGTAGGTGGCGACGCGAAGTCCCGACATCGGTCCCGGTCCCTCTAACGATTCAGCGCGCTCGTGCGCGAGGGCAAGAGCCGGATCGCCGCGGCGTTGCTCCATGAGAAGCACCGCTCGGCGGCCTCTTGCCAAGGCAGCCAGACATAGTCGAGATGCTCCCGAGGCGCCAGGCACACCGGCTGTGGACCCGATAACAATAGCCCGAAAACGTGTTCGACGTTGTGAGTGATCCCTTCCGCGTACCGACGCCGCCAATGCAGATAGATCTCGAATCGATTCTCGAGATGCCAGTCGGTCAGCTGGTGGATCGCAACATCGATCCCGGTCTCCTCGAACACCTCGCGCCGGCACGTCTCGGCAAGCGGTTCGTCTTCACGATCCAGGCTGCCGGTCACCGATTGCCAGAAGCCAGGATGATCGGCTCGCTCGAGCAGCAGTACTTGCAGCTCCTGCGTATGGATCACGACCAGGACTGATTCGGGAATCTTGAAGCTCACGATGAAGCCCGCCGCAGGGGTCTCAGGAGACCTTGGCCGGCTCGACGCCGCGCAACCGGATGTGCAACTCGCGCAACTGCTTTTCGTCGACCTCCGATGGCGCATGGGTAAGCAGGCACTGCGCGCGTTGGGTCTTGGGGAAGGCGATCACGTCGCGGATCGATTCGGCGCCGGTCATCATCGTGACGATTCGATCCAGCCCGAAGGCAATGCCGCCGTGCGGGGGCGCGCCGTATTGAAGTGCGTCGAGAAGAAAGCCGAACTTCGAGCGCGCTTCCTCCGGGCCGATCTCGAGGGCGCGAAACACCTTGCTCTGCACCGCTTCGCGATGAATCCGCACGGAACCGCCGCCGAGCTCCCAACCGTTGAGGACCAAATCGTAGGCCTTGGCCATGCAACGGCCCGGGTCCGTCTCCATCAGGTCCTCGTGGCCATCCTTGGGCGAGGTAAACGGATGGTGCACCGCGCTCCAGCGCCCCTTCTCCTCGTCGTACTCGAACATCGGAAAGTCGACCACCCACAGCGGGCGCCAATCGCCCTCGATCAGGCCCATGCGGCGGCCCGCCTCCGAGTGTCCGATGCGCACCCGCAACGCACCGATCGCATCGTTCACGACCTTGGCGCGGTCGGCGCCGAAGAAGATGAGGTCGCCGCTTTGCGCCCCGGTGCGCTCCACGATGGCGCTGAGCGCCGCATCGTGCAGATTCTTCACGATCGGCGATTGCAAGCCCTCGCGACCTTTGCCGGCATCATTGACCTTGATCCAGGCCAGGCCCCGGGCGCCGTAGATGCCAACGTACTGCGTGTAGGCATCGATTTCGCTGCGCGTGAGTTCGGCGCCGCCGGGCACCCGCAGCGCAACCACGCGCCCGCCTTCGCTGGTCGCCGGCCCACTGAATACCTTAAAGGCAACGTCTTTCATCACATCGGTGAGCTCGGTGAATTCGAGCTTGATCCGCAGGTCGGGCTTGTCGGACCCATAGAGCCGCATGGCCTCGGCATACGGCATCTGCGCAAACGGTGCGGGCAGATCGATGCCGATTGCGTTTCGAAAGACAGTGCGAATCATGTCCTCGAAGATCGCGCGGATCTCGGACTCACTGAGGAACGAAGTCTCGCAGTCGATCTGGGTGAATTCGGGCTGGCGATCGGCGCGCAGGTCTTCGTCGCGAAAGCACTTGGTAATCTGGTAGTAGCGATCGAAGCCAGCAACCATCAGCAGTTGCTTGAACAACTGGGGCGACTGGGGCAGCGCGTAGAACTGGCCGGCATTCACGCGCGAGGGCACGAGATAGTCACGCGCGCCTTCCGGTGTCGACTTCGTGAGCATCGGCGTCTCGATGTCAATGAAACCATGCGCATCGAGGTACTTGCGCACCTCCATCGCCACCCGGTAGCGCAGCATGAGATTGCGCTGCATCGGCTCGCGGCGCAGGTCGAGCACCCTGTGGGTCAGCCGCGTGGTCTCCGAAAGATTGTCGTCGTCGAGCTGGAATGGCGGGGTGACCGAGGGATTCAGGATCTCGATCTCGTGGCACAGGACCTCGACCTCGCCGCTGCGCATCGAAGAATTCTCCGTGCCCGCGGGCCGTCTGCGCACCGTGCCGGTGATCCGCACGCAAAACTCGTTGCGCAACCGCTCGGCAGTCTCGAACATTGCCGGACGATCCGGGTCGCAGACGATCTGGGCGAGCCCCTCGCGATCGCGCAGGTCGATGAAGATCACTCCACCGTGGTCCCGGCGGCGATGGACCCAGCCGAACAGGGTGACCTCCTGGCCGAGGTGCTCCGCGGACAGTTGGCCGGTATAGCAGGTGCGCATCGATTTCTCCATTCAGGCGCGCAGCGACGTTCGGGCGCCGCGATCGATGGGAACGACGACGCCCATCGAAACAACATATTTCAACGCCTCGTCGACACTCATTCTCAGTTCGATCGTCTCGGCGCGCGGCACCATCAGGAAAAAGCCGGATGTTGGATTCGGGGTGGTCGGCACGTAGACCGACACCATGTCGACGTCGATATGGCGCCCCACCTCGCCGGCAGGGGCGCCAGTCTGGAACGCAATGGTCCAGACGCCGACGCGAGGATACTGCACGAGCAGCGCACGCCGGAAGGCCTGTCCGTTGGGCGAGAGGATCGTGTCGCTGACCTGCTTCACGCTCGAGTAGATCGAGCGCACGATGGGGATCCGACCGAGCAGCCGCTCCCAGTAGATGATCAGCTGCTCGCCGATGAAGTTGCGCGCCAGCAAGCCGGTTGCCAGGACAATCAGCACGGTGAGCACCATGCCGAGCCCCGGGATATCGTGGCCGAAAAGCACGCGCGGTTGCCATTGCACCGGCAGCAGCTGCAGGCTCTGGTCCATCATCGTCACGACCAGGTTCAGCACCCACAAGGTGATGGCAAGCGGAACCCAGATCAGCAACCCGGTAACGAGGTACTTGCGCATGCTGACGGTATGGCCGGGCGGCTGGCCCGGAGCCGAGGGAAGCGTCGGAGAGATTCAGGCCACCGGGGTCTTGGTCGATGCGCCGGGCGCGGAGCCGGAAGACTTCGATTTCCCTGCGCCGGACGAGGCGACCGACGAGCGCGAGTCGTGAGCGGTGGCAGCCGAACCGGAGCCGGTGCTCGACTCGGTCGAACCTGACTCGCTGGCGGCGGAGTGAGTCGAGCCGGAGTGCTCAGCGCCGGCGTGCTCAGCACCGGAGTGAGCCGAGTTGCCATCCGGCGCGTCCGACGACTTCTCCGCCGTCGGGGAGTCGGGGGCGGCCTCGCCGTTGGTTGCGTGTCTCGGCTTGTCGCTATCGCGAAAATCGGTGACGTACCAGCCGGTTCCCTTCAACTGGAAGGCTGGAGCAGATAACTGCTTGCGAAAGGTGGGCGTGCCGCACACCGGGCAAACCGTGAGCGGAGCATCAGAAAGTTTCTGCAGAACGTCTTTTTTGGCGCCGCAGCTTTCGCATCGGTACGCGTAGATCGGCATTTGGTTGAATCGGCGAAGAAGGCCGCGAAAGCGGCGGGACAGAAGCGATAGAAAGCCTTGAATTATAAAGGAAAATGACCGCGCCCGGGGCACTTTTCAAGTGCCCGCCGAGCAGATCGGTAATGGCCGGTGCGCCGCCCTTTCAGGTGATGTGCGTCATGGAGAGCCCGCCCTGCTTCTTTAGCACTGAGCACCGTGCATGAGGGTTCGGTCAGACAGTTGGAATGTCAGGCCGGCACCCGCTCCGCTATGCCGGCAACGAGCTCGACGCGTTCGAGAAGACCATGAAGCTGCATGAGCCGGCGTGGAAGGCCTGCGACAGGCGCGCGATGATGCATGGTCACCAGGCCGACGGCGCGTGGCGACGGAAGCGGACATCGAACCCCTGACGGCCCTGCCTGGTCGACCCCCGCGCCGCAATCGCAACTCCGCCCGCGAGGCGCAGGAACTGGCAGCTGCGACCAGGCTTCGAGCCGGAAATCAACGAATCAACGAATCGGGAGAATGTGATGAGTCGATCGCAAGAGAAGAAGAAGGTGTTGTTCGTCGGCCAGCAGCCGGAAACGGTCGACTTCTCGGATCCCGCCTTGCCGCCCGGCTTGAACGCAGCGAAGATTGATGCCGGCATTGCTGTCGGCATGCAGCAGATGGCGGAGCGCGGTTGGCATGCCGATCTCTGCCTGGTGCGTCCGGATGAATCTGCCGCCTCGGCGCTCGAGCGCCAACTCGCCAGCAAGACTTACGATTGCGTCGTGATCGGCGGGGGAATCCGCCTTCCCCCCAAAAGCCTGCTGCTCTTCGAAAGGCTCCTGAACGCCGTGCACAAGTGCGCTCCCAGCGCATCCATCGCGTTCAACACGGCGCCCGAGGACACTGCGGACGCGGCGGCTCGATGGTTCAAGTCTGAATGAAGAATGCGCCGAGGGCTCGATCGAGGAGCCTCTCACGGTTCTGGCGGAGCTTCAGCAGCAGGGCCTGATACGCCATACCGGGCTGAGCAGCGTGACCGCCGCGCAGATCGCCGAAGGGCGACGACTCTGCCAGATTGCCTGCCTGCAGAACTTGTATCCCAGGCACCTCTTCGGTTGGCCATTTGCGCGAGAACCTTGCGATCGTCGACGTGGTGTTGCCGATCAACCCGGTGACCGTACCGGATCAGATCGCAACAGGCATTGCGCCGACCTGAGCTGCCTGCGCGACCTGAGCGTTGCACCGCCGATCTAGAACGGAATATCGTCGTCCATCGGCCCGAACGGATCATCACTGCGGCCCGGGTCGGCGCGCCCGGCTTGTCCGCCGCCTTGCCCGCTCTGCCCGCCTTGCCCGCTCTGGCCGCCTTGCCCGCTCTGGCCGCCTTGCCCGCCCTGGCTCCCCTGCCCGCCCTGCCCACTGCGCGCGCCTCCTTGCCCGGCGGACCCCGCGCCGCCACGCGCGCCCCCGCGGCCGCCGCCGGAGGACTCTCGCGCATAGCCGCCTTCATCACCGCTGCCTTCGCGGGAGCCGAGCAACTGCATTTCTTCGGCGATGATCTCCGTGGAGTAGCGCTCCACGCCCTCTTTGTCGGTCCACTTGCGGGTCTTCAGCCGGCCCTCGACGTAGACCGGACGGCCTTTGCGAAGATATTCCCCGGCAATCTCGGCCAACCGGTCGAAGAAGACGACCCGGTGCCACTCGGTTTCTTCGCGCCTTTCGCCGCTCGCCTTGTCCTTCCAGTTTCGCGTGGTCGCGATCGACACATTGCAGATCGAACTGCCGCTGGGCGTGGAGCGCGATTCGGGATCACGCCCGAGATTGCCGATCAGGATCACCTTGTTCACCGCCGCCATGTCTGTCCTCCTTGCTGGATCTTCTGATGATTCGATTGTTTCATGGCCTGCCGGCCGGTTCCGGTGCAAGCGCGGAGTCGGCACTCCGGCCGCTGCGGGTCGGCCAGCGCCGGTGCCCGCTTGCCAGCACCAGCCAGAACGCGACCAGCGCCGCGCAGACTGCGAACACAGCCGGCTTGCCCCATTGCTGCTGGACCCAGCCGCCGATCATGCCCCCGGCGAACAGCCCCAGCGATTGCGTGGTGTTGTAGATGCCCAGCGCTGCGCCCTTTGCGTCGGGCGGCGCCAGCCGCGAGACCAGCGAGGGCAAGCTCGCTTCAAGCAGATTGAACGCCACAAAGAACACCAGCAGCAAGACGGCCAGCACGGCTAGGCCGCCCGTCTGAAGCGCGAACAGCACCTGCACCACGAGGAGCAGCGCCACCGCGCCGATGAAAACGGCGCGCAAGCGACCGCGGCGCTCGCTCCACAGGAGCGGCGGCATCATGAGCGCAAAGGACAGCAGAACGACCGGGAGATAAAGCTTCCAGTGATCAGCGAGCGGCAGCCCGCCGCGGCTGACCAGCCAGGTGGGCACCACGATGAACATGGCCAGTTGCACGGCATGGAGCGTGAAGATCCCGAAATTCAGCCGCAGCAGATCGGGCTCGAAGACGACTTCGCGAAACCGCGTGCGCTCGGCGGCGTCGGCCCGCGCGGGGAGCGGCGCATCGGGTGTGACCCAGTAGACGACAGCGATTCCGGCCAGCGCCAGCACGCCGGTGAGCGCGAAGATCCCGCCCATCCCGATCACTCCGTACAGGAGCGGTGCGCCGACCAGGGACAGCGCGAAAGTCAGGCCGATGGAACCGCCGACCATGGCCATCGCCTTTGTGCGCTGACTGTCGCGGGTGGTGTCGGCGATGAGCGCGGTAACCGCCGCCGACACCGCACCGGCGCCCTGCAAGGCGCGCCCGATGATCGTGATCATCATCGAATCGGTTGAGGCGGCAACAAAGCTTCCCACGGCGAACACCAGCAGGCCGGCCACGATCACCGGCTTGCGCCCGACGCGGTCCGAGGCCATGCCCAGCGGCAGTTGTAAAAACGCCTGGACAAGCCCGTAGATGCCAAGCGCCAGCCCCACGAGCGTGGCGTCGTTGCCGCCGACCATGGCGCGGGCATGCACGGCAAACACCGGGAGGATCAGGAACAGCCCGAGCATGCGCAGCGCGAAGATTGCCGCCAGCGAGATGCTTGCGCGCAGTTCGAAGCGCGTCATGCCGCGGGATTCGGGAGATTGGGTCAAAGAACTGGGAGCCATCACGAAGGACTTCGCAACCGGTTATATTAGCTGATTGCCCCTTCGCATCATGCTTGTTCCTCCGCACCTCCTGTGGCTCCCGCGCCCGCTCCGAAGATGGAATCGATCCGCATTCGCGGCGCCCGTACGCATAACCTGAAGAACATCAGCCTCGATGTGCCGCGCCAGCGACTGGTGGTGATCACCGGCCTGTCGGGGTCCGGGAAGTCTTCGCTCGCCTTCGACACCCTGTACGCGGAAGGCCAGCGCCGCTATGTCGAATCGCTGTCGGCCTATGCCCGCCAGTTCCTGCAGTTGATGGAAAAACCCGACGTAGACCTGATTGAAGGCTTGTCGCCGGCGATCGCAATCGAGCAGAAGGCCACCAGTCACAACCCGCGCTCCACGGTCGGCACGATCACCGAGATCCACGACTATCTGCGACTGCTGTTCGCGCGGGTGGGCACGCCCTACTGCCCCAACCACCCGGAGCGCCCCCTCGAGGCACAAACTGTCTCGCAGATGGCCGACACGGTGCTCGCGATGCCCCCGGGCAACCGGCTGATGATCCTCGCGCCGGTACTCGCCAATCGCAAGGGCGAGCACGCCGAGTTGTTCGCCGATCTGCAGGCGCAGGGCTTCGTGCGGGTGCGAATCCGCACCGAAGGGCTCGACGACGGCGACGAAATCATCGAACTCGACGCGAGCGGCCCGGTCCTGAACCGCGGCCAGCGGCACACGATCGATGTCGTGGTCGACCGGGTAAAGGCATCGCCGGCGATCCAGCAACGGCTGGTCGAGTCGTTCGAGACCGCACTGCGTCTGTCCGACGGACGCGCGATCGTGAAGGATATGGACAGTGGCCTCGAGCAACCGTTCTCGAGCCGCTACGCCTGCCCGATCTGCAATCACGCGCTACCCGATCTCGAACCGCGGCTCTTCTCGTTCAACAACCCGGCTGGCGCCTGCCCCGAATGCAGCGGCCTGGGCACGGTCGAATACTTCGATCCGAAGCGGGTCGTGCAGTTTCCAGGCTCGAGCCTGGCATCGGGGGCGATCAAGGGCTGGGACCGACGCAACCAGTTCTACTTCCGCATGCTGCAGGATCTCGCAGCGCACTACGTCTTCGACGTCGACACGCCCTTCGAGGAGTTGCCCGAGCGCGTGCGCCAGGTCGCGCTGCATGGCTCAGGCAGCGAGGAGATCGCGTTCAACTATCCGGGCGACGAGGGCAACGCGGCAGTGCGCGAGCACCCCTTCGAAGGCGTGCTGCCGAACCTGGAGCGGCGGCTGCGCGAGACCGACTCGGCGCAGGTTCGCGAGGAATTGTCGCGTTACCTGAATACGCGCGTCTGTCCCACCTGCGATGGCACGCGTCTGCGCCTCGATGCGCGCTACGTGCGCGTGGGCCCGCGTGGCGCCGATCGCCCGATCTGGGAGCTTTCGAACCTGACCCTGCGCGAGGCGCTCGCCTGGTTCGGCGCACTCGAGTTGCCCGGCGCCCGTCGGACGGTCGGCGAGCGCATCGTGCGCGAAATCGTGAACCGGCTCACGTTCCTGAACAATGTCGGACTCGACTACCTGTCGCTGGACCGGCCGGCCGAGACGCTCTCGGGCGGCGAATCGCAGCGCATCCGGCTCGCCTCGCAGATCGGCTCGGGACTGACCGGTGTCATGTACGTGCTCGACGAACCCTCGATCGGCCTGCACCAGCGCGACAACGAACGGCTCATCGCCACGCTCAGGCACCTGCGCGATCTCGGCAACTCGGTGCTGGTCGTGGAGCACGACGAAGACGCGATTCTCGCCGCCGATCATGTCGTCGACATGGGCCCGGGCGCCGGCGAGCACGGCGGCTACGTGGTGGCGTCGGGTCGACCGGACGAAATCATCGCGAATCCCGAATCGCTCACCGGGCGCTACCTGTCGGGCGCGATGCGAATCGAGGTGCCGGCGCAGCGCAAGGCGCCCGGCGATCACGCGATCATGGTGCGAGGCGCGAGCGGCAACAACCTGCACGATATCAGCGTCGGTTTTCCGCTCGGGTTGCTGGTCTGCGTGACCGGAGTATCGGGCTCGGGGAAATCAACGCTCGTCAACGACACCCTGTATGCGGCCGCGGCGCGGCAACTGTACCGCTCGAGTGCCGAGGCGGCGCCCTGTGCGGCGATCGACGGGCTCGAGCACGTCGACAAGGTGATCAACGTCGATCAGAGTCCGATCGGGCGCACGCCGCGCTCCAATCCAGCCACCTACACAGGGCTTTTCACGCCGATCCGGGAGTTGTTCGCCGGCACGCCGACCGCGCGCGAGCGCGGCTACGGGCCGGGCCGCTTCTCGTTCAATGTAAGAGGGGGTCGCTGCGAAGCCTGCGAGGGCGATGGCGTGCTGAAGGTCGAGATGCACTTCCTGCCCGACATGTACGTGCCCTGCGATGTCTGTCATGGCCGGCGCTACAACCGCGAAACGCTCGAGGTGCTCTACAAGGGCAAGACCATCGCCGAGGTGCTCGACATGCAGATCGCGCAGGCCGCACCGTTCTTCGAGGCCGTGCCGAGCATCAGTCGAAAGCTGCTTACGCTGCTCGAGGTGGGCCTGGGCTACGTGCGGCTCGGCCAGAGCGCGACCACGCTTTCGGGTGGCGAGGCGCAGCGCGTGAAGCTCGCGGAGGAACTTTCCAAGCGTGACACCGGGCGCACCTTGTACATCCTGGACGAGCCGACCACCGGGCTGCACTTTCACGACATCGCGATGTTGCTGCGGGTAATCCATCGTCTGCGCGACCACGGCAACACCGTGATCGTGATCGAGCACAACCTCGACGTGATCAAGACCGCCGACTGGGTCATCGACCTCGGGCCCGAAGGTGGAGATGGCGGCGGCGAGGTGGTGGTCGAGGGAACGCCGGATACCATAGCGGCATGCGCGACGAGCTATACCGGACATTACCTGAAGCGGTCGCTGCGAGCACCGGGCGCTGGCCCTGGGCGGCGCGATGACGCGAGCGGCGCAGGCGCCGGATCCGGGGCGTCGGGCGCTGCTCCGTCATCCGGGACGCCGGATGCATCGGGCCAGAACCGTGTCAAGCGAGGACGGCGGGCGGCCGCCGCCTGAAAGCGCTCCTCAGTTGCCCCCGCGATACGCGCGGAAGCGCTCGAGAACGCGCTCCATCTCGTCGCCGGACAGCACGACCGGTTCGCCGAGTTGCAAGACCTTCGCGTACATGGCGGCCAGCGACTCGACCTCGGCAGCCATCTCGAGGGCGCGCTCCAATGTTGCGCCGAGCGCCACGATACCGTGATTCGCCAGGAGGCAGGCACGGCGCCCCGCGAGCGCCGCGCCCGCGACCTCGGAGAGGGCCCCGGTGCCGAACAGGCGATACGGCGCGCACCGGATGTCGGCGCCCCCCGCAACCGCGATCATGTAGTGAAACGCGGGAATACCGTGCTCCTGGACGAGCTTCACGCAGGCGAGCGCCGATGCGACCGGCGAATGGGCGTGGACCACCGCGCCGACCTCGGCGCGAGCAAGGTAGGTATCGCGGTGCAACCGCCACTCCGAAGACGCGCGCAGCCCGGGGCGGGCGCCGGCAACCCCTCCGCCGGCCACCGCTTCATCATCGATATCGAGCGGCAGCCAGGCGATATCGTCGATCACCATCGTCTCGCAGGGCATGACTGCCGGCGTGATCAGCATCCCCGCGCCACGCGGGCCGCCCCGATGCCAGCGCACCGATACATTGCCCGCGCGGCCCGTGTTCAGGCCGAGCGCGGCCATCCGCAGGCAGGCATCGATGAGCGCCTGGCGCGCTTCGTTCTCGGTGGCCAGCACGGGATCGTTCTTCGTCCTGGCGGCCATGGTGGGGTGGTTCTTCGTCCCGGTGGGCTCGTCCTTCGTCGCGACGGGCGGCGTGGCGTCGTTCTCGCTCATCGCTCCTCGCTCCTGGCGATGCCCGCCAGAGCCCGCGCCACGTCGCAGCGCGACGCCTCGAAGACACCGACCTCGGTGATCAGCGCGCTCACGAGCCGGGCCGGCGTGATATCGAAGGCCGGATTCGCCACCGCGCTGCCATCCGGAACGACCTGCACGGCGCCGATCCTGCCGTTGTCCAATCGGCCCGCCACGTGGGTGACCTCGCGCGCGTCGCGCTCCTCGATTGGAATCGCGTCGCCATCGGCGGCCAACGAATCGATGGTCGAAACCGGGCACGCCACCCAGAACGGCAAGCCGGTGTCGCGGGCCGCGAGTGCCTTCAGGTAGGTGCCGATCTTGTTGGCGACGTCGCCGTTGGCGGCCACCCGGTCGCAACCGACCAGCACCACATCGACGCGCCGCTGGCGCATCAGCAGGCCGCCCGCGTTATCTACGATCACCGTGTGCGGCACGCCGCGCGCCGCGAGCTCCCAGGCGGTGAGCGAAGCGCCCTGGTTGCGCGGCCGGGTCTCGTCGACCCACACGTGCACCGGCACGCCCCGCTCGTGCAGCGTGTACACCGGCGCCAGCGCGGTGCCGTGAGCGATCGTAGCGAGGCGCCCGGCGTTGCAGTGCGTGAGCACGTTCAGCGGTTGCGCCGGATCGCTGCTGGCGCCTCGTGCGGCGCGCAGCGCTTCGAGCAGACGTGCGCCATGCTCGCCGATCTGCCGGTTGCAGCAGGCGTCACCCTCGCAGATGGCGCTTGCCTCGTCGCGCGCTACCTGGGCGCGCCGTGCCGCGGGGAGCGGCGCGACGCGATGCAGGACGCGCTCGAGCGCCCAGCGCAGGTTCACGGCGGTCGGGCGAGCAGCCACCAGGCGCTGCCAGCTCTCGCCCAGGTTGGCGTCCGAAGAATCCTCGCGCAACGCAAACGCAAGCCCCCAGGCGCCGACCGCACCGATCAGCGGCGCCCCGCGCACCTGCATGGTGGCGATCGCGCGGCGACAATCTTCTGCGCTGCGCAGGGCGATCTCGCGGTTTTCGAAGGGCAGCAGCGTCTGGTCCAGCGTGCGCAGCGCCCCCTCGCCATCGATGTGCAGAGTCCTTGACATGGTGCAAGCGGCGCCGAGCGCCGCTCTCGTATAATTAATCGCTGCGAAATCCCGTCAGGAGGACCCGGCAGGGTCCGAGGAAAGGTTACCAGCCTTGATCGGCTTTTCGTTGATGTCGGCATTTCTTTTCGGCCTGCTCGGCGGGGCGCACTGCGCATCGATGTGCGGCGGCATCGTGGCAGTGCTCGGCGCACGCCATCGGATCATTCCGATCCAGGCGCTCGACGGGCGCGGCGCCGCCGTGCTGCCGCCGTCACGCCTGCAACCGCTCGCCTACAACATCGGGCGCATTGCCAGCTACGGGGTAGCCGGAGCGATCGTCGGCGGCCTGGGTTCGACAGCCTGGCTGGCGCAGCACGTGCTTCCGGTGCAGCAGACGGCATTTGTCGCGGCCAACCTGGTGATGGTCGTGCTCGGACTGGCACTGGTGCTCGGCGCCGGCCGGCTGGCGCCGCTCGAACGCTTCGGCGCCGCCGCCTGGAAGCGCCTGGCGCCGCGCGCCGCCCGGGTGCTGCGCGCG
>CAJDTU010000029.1_pt1 | contig 63847 bp, 65 predicted proteins | sample 7389901 | NCBI WGS metagenome assembly CAJDTU01 (sample SAMEA7055649, study PRJEB34461) | soil metagenome | biome: terrestrial ecosystem; feature: Peninsula; material: soil | place: Antarctica | collected 2016
GGGGTCTTCTGCGTCAGGCCGGTAATGATTCCGAGGCCGCCGGCATTCGAGACTGCGGAGGCGAGTTCCGCGAACCCCACGTAGTGCATCCCGCCTTGAATGATCGGGTGCTCGATCTCGAACAATTCCGTGATGCGTGTCTTCATGTGCGGATCCCTCATGAGATGATTGCTGTCGGTGATTCTTCCGAGATGAGCACTTATATCGGCAGCGATACCACGCTTGTCGATCTGGCCGGCAAGACCCTGATTCCTGGCGTCTACGACGCGCATAGTCACATATTGGCGACCGGAACGATCGCCCTGTTCGAAGCCAATCTGAATAGCCCCCCGATCAGCACGGTGAAGAACATCAATGATGTGGTCGCCTTGTTGCAGCAGCAGTTCGCCAAGATCGGTCCCGGCAATTGGGTCACCGGCTTCGGGTATGACGACACCCTGCTCGCAGAGCAGCGACACCCGACGCGCGCCGACCTCGACCGGATATCGGCCACGCAACCTGTGTTCATCAACCACATCCCGGGTCATCTTGCAGTTGTCAACAGCGCCGCGCTGGCACTTCACCACTGCAAGCGAAGGGGCGGCAGACGCGGGCGGCGTGAATGCAATGGAAGAGGTCGCCCGCGCCGGCGGCCTTCCGATTCGTGTCGTTGCCTGGCCGATGCTCGAGACGATCGCTGCGATCGACAAAGTCGCTCTTACGAGTGGCAAGGTCAAGATCGGAGGGGTAAAGGATTTCGCAGATGGCCCATTCAGGGCTACACCGGCTCGTGGTGCTGTCTGCTGATCGGACAAAGGTCGACCCGATGACGATCAAGGACATCAAGGTGATCGAGACGATCGTCGAGGGCAAGCGCGTGTACAAGGCCGCCGACTCACGCGGTGCAGGGCCCCGCGATGGTTCACTGGATCGCGAGGCGTTCGGAGGGGGCATTGGTGGCGTCGATGTCGAAGTGCGGGGGATCGAAGCTCAGTGGGCGGGATTGGCTCCCGCCGCTCCCGGTGTTGTTGTCGTGTCCGGCGTTCGTTGCCACATCGTGATAACACTGCCTTGTAAAGTCCTGACATCCGGGAATAAGATTGTTGCGATTATGAAAGCCTGCACGTAACCATCCGATAGATCGGAATGTCCCCGCCCGATCTCGTTTCGCTGTTCATGCACTTCGCCACCTTGTCGCTGCTTGCGGTGGGTGGAGCGATGGGCACCGCGCCCGAGATGTATCGCTATCTGGTCGAGGATCAAGGCTGGCTGAGCGACGGCCAGTTCACCGACTCGATCGCCCTCGCACAGGCGGCGCCCGGGCCGAACGTACTGTTCGTTACGCTGCTCGGCTGGGAGGTGGCGGGCAGCGGCGGCGCGTTTGCGGCCTCGCTCGGGATGATGCTGCCTTCGAGCGTGCTTTGCTTTTACGGCAACCGCTGGCGGGCCGCAAATGAGCATACGCGCCTGGTGCGCGCGATCCGGCTGGGACTGTCGCCGATCGCCATCGGGCTGACGCTGTCGGCCGGCTGGGTCGTGGCGGTGGCCAACGATACCGACTGGAAGCTCGGGGCGATGACCGCCGTGGCATGCGCGTTTTTCCTGTTCAGTCGGCGCAATCCTCTTTGGCTGATTGCCGCCGGGGCGGTGGTGGGCGGCGCCGGCTGGATCTAGTGTCGACTACCATCTTGCGCGCGGCAATGTGCAGGTCAGACGGTGTCGCGCGAGTTCCACGATTGGTCGAGCACTAGCTCGGCCAGCGTGACTCGTGCGTGCCCAAGGGCACGGCCGGCCGCTCCCAGCGCGCCGGCGTTTCGGACAAGCGGGCAGCGTGGCGCACTGCTCGCAGCGCGCCGAAGGGCGAGGCGCTGGTCTCGAGCAGGTCCTGCACGTCTTCGAGCCTGGGGTCGGGCACGCTAAAGCCATCCTCGACGCGCCCGAGGTCCCAGAGCCAGCGTCCGGTGCCTGCGAGCGCAACCCGAACCAGCCAGCTGCCGCCTTCTCGCGCCTGGCGTGCGCGGGCCATCATTGCGCCAAGGGCGAGCAGGTAGCCGGAGGCGTGGTCGAGCGCCTGGCAAGGCAACTCCTTCGGTTCCTCGATTCCGGCCGCCAGGCCCTCGGCGTGATTGAATCCGATTGCGCTCTGCACGAGCGAGTCGAAGCCCCGGCGCATCGCCCAGGGCCCCACGTCGCCATACGCCGAGAGCGAGACGTAGACAATGCCGGGACGGATGCGGGCCGCGTCCTCGGGGCCGAAGCCGAGCGCCGTAATCGCACCGGGCCGATACGCCTGCAGCAGGATATCCGCTTCCGACAGCAGCGAGCGCAGCGCTTGTTGACCCTCGGTGGTGGCGAGGTCCGCATAAGCCGACAGCTTGCCGCGGCCGGTGTCTTTCACCAGCGAGTCGATGAAAGGAAGGTGCGGCGATGCGATGCGCATTACGTCGGCGCCGTGGACGGCAAGCGCGCGCCCGCCCACCGGCCCGGCAATGATGCGGGTCAGATCGAGTGCGCGGATGCCGGCAAGCGGGCGGTCTCCAGCAGGCCAGGGCCGCGCAGGCGCATCGCCGATCCGCTCGATCCGGAGCACCGGAATGGCCGCGAGCGCGTCGGCCTGCGGATGCGCATGCCATTGCTCGCGGGTGCGCATGGCCGCCACCACACAGCCGGCTTCATAGGCTTCGGTTTCGAACGCGAAGGCGTTGCGCTGCAAAAGCGCGGCCTGCACGGCGTCGCGCGTGGGTGCGCAGACGAGCAGCTTGAGCAGGTTGTCCCGGTGATGCGGAAAGTTCGCATGCAGGCGAACATGCCCGCTATCGCGAGTGCGGTATACGCCGGTGATGGCGCCTCGCAAGTCGGACGGCGCATTGCCGGCAATACGTAGATAGCGCTCGCTGCGAAACTCTACTGCGGCGGCGCGCATATCGACTCCGACGAGCTGGCGCCGGCCGTTTCTCATGCGCCAGATCTCGCTGGCCGCGAGTGCTGCCGCTGCGATGCTGACCTGCGCCGCCAGGCCGACGTGAAAGGAGGATGGAAGCACCGGGTCTGTGCCACTCAACTCGACATCGTCGAGGGCCGACGGCTCGCCGCCCGCCATTTGCCAAAGAGCGGCCAGCGCCGTCCGAGCGGCTCGATGGGCTTGGGCAGTGTTCACCGTGTCTCTCCCCGGATTCCGTCCTGGTCTAGAATCTTCGCATGTTGCATCCCGACTACCGGTTCTGCCCGCGCTGCGCGACCGAGATGACCGTTGGCACCCTGGCGGGGCGCGAGCGCAAGGCCTGCCCGGCGTGCGGCTTTACACACTGGAACAACCCCTTGCCGGTCGTGGCAGCTCTGGTCCAGGTCGGCGATCTCATCTTGCTGGCGCGCAATGCGGCCTGGCCGCCGAAAACCTTCGCCCTGATCACCGGCTTTCTCGAAGCCGACGAAACGCCCGAGCAGGGCATCGCGCGCGAAGTCATCGAAGAGACGAGCCTGAAGGTCGAACGCACGAGCCTGATCGGGGTCTACGAGTTCACCCGCAAGAACGAGCTGATCATCGCCTATCACGTCGTTGCGTCGGGCGATGTGAGGCTATCCGAGGAACTGCTCGAGTACCGGATGGTCAGGCCCGAGCGGCTGCGCCCATGGCGCGCCGGCACCGGAATGGCAGTCGCCGACTGGATGCGAGCGCGGGATCTGCCGTTCGAATTCGTCGATCTGCCGGTACGCCCGCAGCCGGGCTGAGCCGCACAAGCCGGCCAGCCGCTGCTGCTAGACTGGACGATCACCCGTCGCGACGCGGCGCTATTCGATATCCAACTCCCTGGCGAAACCCCATGACAGATACCGCGATTGCCTTTGACCGAGATGTCGATGCGCGCGGGCTGAACTGTCCGCTGCCGATCCTGCGCGCGAAAAAGGCGCTGGCCGCGCTGCAAAGCGGGCAGGTGCTCAAGGTGATATCCACCGACCCGGGCTCACGGCGCGACTTCGAGGCGTTCGCCCGCCAGACCGGGCACGAGCTGGTCAGGACCGACGCCGAGAATCGCGAGTGGATCTTCTACCTCAAGCACCGTTGATGAAGCACGATTGAGAGACCCCGAGACATGAATTTCCGATTCGACTTCTCAGGAAAAACGGCCCTGGTGACCGGCGGTACCTCAGGCATCGGTGGCGCCACCAGCGTGGCATTCAAGCGCGCCGGCGCTCGCGTGGTGGCCTGCGGGTTCACTGAGGAAGAACTGGACACGGCGCGAGCTGCTCCGGAGTTTTCCGGCATCGAGGTCGTTGCGCTCGATGTTCGCGACAAGGCGGCGGTCGATGCGCTGGTCGGTGGCCTGGACTCGCTCGATGCGGTCGTGAACAGCGCCGGCCTGATCCTGCGCGAGGCCGAGCACGACCCCGAGGTCTTCGACCGGGTTCTCGATGTCAACGTATCCGGTGGCATGCGCGTGTCGGCCGCCGCGCGGCCCTTGCTTGCGAAGTCGAAAGGCTCGATCGTGTTCATCGCTTCGGTGATGTCGTTCTTCGGCGGCCCGAAGCAGCCGGCCTATTCCACTTCGAAAGGAGCCGTGCGCAATCTCACGATGTCGCTGGGCTGCGCCTACGCCGCCGACGGGATCCGGGTGAACGCGGTGGCGCCCGGTTGGGTGATCACCAACCTGTCGAAGGGCGCGCGCGAGAATCCGGAGCGCAATGCGGCGATCATGTCGCGCACGCCGATGGGTCGCTGGGCCGAGCCGGCCGATATCGCCGACCCGATCCTCTTCCTGTGCTCCGATGCAGCTCGCTACATGACCGGCACCGTGATGCAGGTCGACGGCGGCTATTGCAGCGTCGGCTGATCAGCCGAGTCGCGCTCGTTGCTCGCGCAGGCGCGCCACGGTGTCGGCAAAGCCGGCAAGCCGCGCACGCTCCTGCTCGACTACCGCTGCCGGCGCTCGCGCCACGAAATTCTCGTTGCCCAGCTTGCTGCGCGCCTTGACGGCTTCGCCCTCGATCCGCGCGATCTCCTTGGCGAGGCGCAAGCGCTCGGCGGGCACGTCGATCTCTATCTGGAGCATCAACTGCGCATCGCCGACGATCTGCACGGGCGCGCGCACCTCGGCCGGCAGCCGGTCGACGATGTCGATCGCCTCGAGCTTGGCGAGCGCCTGCAGAAAGGGCGCAAAACTCGTGAGTCGTTCGCGCTCGCCGGCGATCACAAGCGGCAGGCGCTGAGCCGGCGAAACGTTCATCTCGCCGCGCAGCGCCCGGCAGGCGTCGACCTGGGCCTTCAGTTCGGATACCCAGGTCTCGGCGACTTCATCGATTCTGGCCGGTTCGGCCTGCGGATAGCGCTGCACCATGATCGAAAAGCGCCGCTCGGACAGCGCCTGCGCCAGCTCGCGGCCAGCGAGTTGTTGTTCTCCCCGTTCACCGTAGCGCTGCGCCAGCGGCGCGACCTTCTGCCACAGCTCTTCGGTGATGAACGGAATGATCGGGTGGGCGAGGCGCAGCACCGCCTCGAGCACTTCGAGCAGAGCGCGCCGGGTGGCGCGCGCCGCAGCAGCGTCGCCGCCCTGGAGCCGGACCTTGGCCAGTTCGAGATACCAGTCGCAATATTCGTTCCACACGAACTCGTAGATCGCGCGGCTGGCCAGATCGAAGCGGTAGTCAGCGAAGTGCCCCTCGACCTCGGCGGCTACCCGCTGAAGTTGCGAAACGATCCAGCGATCGGCCGGGCTCGCGGCCGGGTCAGCACCAGCCGGAGGCTGCTCGCCCTCCGGCGGGGACAGGTGCTGCTGCTTTTGCTTGCTCTGCGAAGCCGCGGCGCCGCACTCTTCGCCCTCGCAATTCATGAGAACGAAGCGGGTCGCGTTCCAGAGTTTATTGCAAAAGTTGCGATAGCCCTCGCAACGGCCGAGATCGAAGTTGATGTTGCGCCCGGGACTCGCGAGCGACGCGAAGGTGAAGCGCAGCGCATCGGCGCCAAATGCCGGAATTCCGTCCCGATACTCCTTGCGGGTGCGCTTCTCGATCGCGGCGGCTTGCTTCGGATTCATCAGCCCCGCCGTGCGCTTGGCGACCAGCGCCTCGAGCGAGATGCCGTCGATCAGGTCGATCGGATCGAGCGTGTTGCCCTTGCTCTTGGACATCTTCTGGCCTTCGGCGTCGCGCACCAGCGCGTGCACGTAGACCTCGTGGAACGGCACCCTTGCGGTAAACGCCTCGGTCATCATCACCATCCGCGCGACCCAGAAGAAGATGATGTCGAAGCCGGTGACCAACACCGACGAGGGCAGGAACCTTGCGAGCCGCGGCTCGAGGTTCGGCCAACCGTCGCGAAACGGTTCGGCCGGGTCGCTGAGCGAGGAGAAGGGCACCAGTGCCGACGAGAACCAGGTGTCGAGCACGTCGGGGTCGCGCACCAGCGGGCCGGTCCACCCGGCCGCCGCCGCTTGCACGCGGGCGTCCTCGGCGTGAAGCGCGACGAAGACGCTGCCGTCGTTCAGCGCCTGGCCTGCCGCGTCGGCCTTGTACCAGGCTGGAATCTGGTGGCCCCACCACAACTGGCGCGAAATGCACCAGTCCTGGATGTTGGTCAGCCAGTGATTGTAGGTCTTTGTCCAGTTTTCGGGCACGAAACGGATCGAGCCGTCGGCGACGACTTCGAGCGATCGCTCGGCGATGCTCTTGCCGCCGAGAAGCGAGTCGGCCGGCGAGGCCTGGCTCATCGCAACGAACCATTGATCGGTAAGCATCGGTTCGATCACTGCGTTGGTGCGGTCGCCGCGCGGCACCATCAGCTTGTGCGCCTTGACCGATTCCAGCAGGCCGAGCGCGTCGAGGTCCTCGACAATGCGCTTGCGCGCCTCGAAGCGGTCGAGCCCGCGATAGCGCAGGGGGCCGTTGTCATTGATCTTCGCGTCCAGCGTCAGCACCGCGATAACGGGCAGGCCATGACGCAGTCCGACGGCATGGTCGTTGAAGTCGTGCGCCGGCGTGACCTTTACCACCCCGGTGCCGAACTCCGGGTCGACATGCCCATCGGCGACGATCGGCAAGTCGCGCCAGCCCCGCGCGCGGCCGGCAACGCAAAGCTCGGCGCACTGCATCTCCTTGCCGTCGAACGCCGGATCATCGGCGCCGGTGAGCGGCAGCAGCACCGAGCGGCCGATGAGCGTTGCGTAACGCTGATCCTCCGGATGGACCATGATGGCGGTATCGCCGAGCATCGTCTCGGGCCGGGTGGTCGCCACGGTGACGAAGCCGCTGCCATCGGCGAGGGGATAGCGGATCTGCCACATCTGGCCATCCTCTTCCTCGCTCACCACTTCCAGGTCGGAGACCGCCGTGAGCAGCTTCGGATCCCAGTTGACCAGCCGCCGACCGCGATAGATCAGCCCCTGTTCGTAGAGCTTCACGAACACCTGCTTGACGACTTCCGAGAGCTTCGGGTCCATCGTGAAGTATTCGAGCGACCAGTCGGTCGAGGCGCCCATGCGCCGCATCTGGCGGGTGATGGTGGAGCCGGACTCCTGCTTCCATTCCCAGACCCGCTCGACGAATTTCTCGCGACCGAGATCGTGGCGCGACACGCTTCGGGCATCGAGCTGGCGTTCGACGACGATTTGCGTGGCGATCCCGGCGTGATCGGTTCCCGGCAGCCAGAGCGTGTCGTCGCCGCGCATCCGGTGATAACGGGTCAGCGCGTCCATGATCGTCTGGTTGAACGCGTGGCCCATGTGCAGGGTGCCGGTCACGTTCGGCGGCGGCAGCAGGATGCTGAAGGCACGTGCCCTGGGTTCTCCCGGGGCGCTGTGCGAATGGCCGGCGGCAAAATATCCCCGCGACTCCCATGTCAGGTACCAGCGGGCCTCGATGTCGGCGGGTTCAAAACTCTTTGCGAGCGCATCGGCGCCCGCGTCCAAAACAGCGGTCATGTTCAGTGCCTTGCCGACAAATCGTGGTTTTGCATCGGATAGCCGCGGTCGCGATAGAAGCGGAAGCGTTCGCGCGCCCGATTCCGGTCGTCCTCATCGGTCGCGACCAGTTCAATGAGGCGATCGAAGCGCGAAAAGGTGGGTGGCGTGCGGTCGCCAAGATTGATCAGCACGTCGTGATGAGGCGTGTCCGGGGAATCGCCGGCGAGGAGCACCGGTGTGTCGGCGGCCAGCGGGTCGGATGCCGCAACGTGCGGAATGAAGTCGCCTTCGGAGAACGTCCAAAGCAGGTGATCGAACTCGTTCAGGCGCACCGGATCGTCGCACCAGACCAGGATGCGGTGCTCGGCACGATGAATCTTGCGAACGAGCCGACAGGCGTAGTGCAGCTTGTCGGGCACGCCCGTGTGAAAGTCGACCCGGGTCAAGACGATGGTCAGCCTTCGCTGCGGGCGACCAAGAAGCTCGTCAGCAGCGGCACCGGTCGCCCGCTCGATCCCTTGTGCGCACCGGACTTCCACGCGGTTCCTGCGATATCCAGATGCGCCCAGTCGTAGCCAGTGGCGAAGCGCGACAGAAAGCAGGCGGCGGTGATCGATCCTGCCGGGCGCCCGCCGATATTGGCCACATCGGCGAAGGGCGACTTCAGTTGTTCCTGATAGGCGTCGTCAAGGGGCATGCGCCAGCAGGTGTCGCTGGCGTCGTGGCCGGCATCGAGCAACTCCGCGGCCAGCGCGTCCTGCCTGGTGAAGAGGCCACTGTGATAATGCCCAAGCGCAATCACGCAGGCGCCTGTGAGCGTGGCCATGTCGACCACGGTGCGCGGCTCGAAGCGCTGCACGTAAGTCAGCGCGTCGGCCAGGACGAGCCGGCCTTCGGCGTCGGTGTTCAGCACTTCGATCGTCTGTCCGGACATGCTGGTGACGATATCGCCCGGCTTGGTCGCGCGGCCGCTCGGCATGTTCTCGGCGGCGGCGATCACGCCGACCACATTGATCGTGAGCTTCATCTCTGCGATGGCGCGCAGCGTGCCCAGCACAGAGGCCGCCCCGCACATGTCGTATTTCATCTCGTCCATTTCGGCGGACGGCTTGAGCGAGATGCCCCCGGTGTCGAAGGTGATCCCCTTGCCGACCAGCGCGACCGGCGCCTGCCCGTTCGAGGCTCCCTGATACTGCACGACGATCAGCTTGGGCGGCTCTTCGGAGCCGCGCGCCACCGACAGCAGCAAGCCCATTTTCAGCGCCTGCATCTGGCGCTCCGAAAGGACCTCGACCTTCAGTTCGAACTCGCGGCCCAGTTTCTGCGCGATCTCGGCAAGATAGGTCGGGGTGCAGACGTTGGCGGGCAGGTTGCCGAGGTCTTTCGCAAGATCGACCCCGTTGGCGGTTGCCGTGGCGCGCGCCACTTCGGCGGCAGCCAGCGTGGCGTGGGCGCGCTCCACCAGCAGCGTGACCCGCCTCGGCCGCACCGGAGGTGAGTCGTTGCGGGTCTTCATCTGCTCGAAGCGATAGGCAACCTCGCGTGCGACGCCGACCTGGGTGCGCAACTTCCACTCGGTACCGCGGCCGGCGACCGCCGCCTCGTGCAGGGCCGAGGTGACTTCATCGGCGGCGACCCCGCCGGCGGCTTTGGCCACGGCGCGAACAGCATCGAACCAGCTCTTCTCCGTGGCCTCGCCGGCCTTGTCGGCCTCGCCAAGCGAGACCAGCAGCGCGCGGCGCACATCGCCCTCGAGGCGCACGAGCAAGGTCGAGCCGGCCTTCGCGGCCAGGTCGCCACTGGCAAGCGCGGCCGCGATCTGGCCGTTCGTGGCGGCGTCGAGCGCCAAGCCGCTGGCGGTCAACTCCTTGCCGCCGGCGACCGCGAGCCACACGCAGTCGCTGTGCAGTCGTTCGACCGATGCTGCTCGTGTGCTAAATTTCATCGTTCAATTTCCGTTCCGTTCGCCGTTTGCGTTCGCGCTCGATTATAGCGAGGGCTCGCCAGGCCATGCTGTTCAGGAAAGCATTGCAGCGCGACCTGCTCAATCTCGCCGGAATCGTTTTCGCCACGCTGTTCGTGATCATGATCACCACGTCCCTGATTCGTCTGCTGGGGCGTGCAGCGAGCGGGCGCACCGACACCGCCACCGTCTTGCCGTTGATTGCATTCAATGCGATCAATATCCTGCCCGTTCTGCTCGTGCTCACGCTTTACATCGCCGTGCTCACGTCGCTCACCCGGTCGTATCGCGACTCCGAGATGGTGGTGTGGTTTACCAGCGGCCAGAGCCTGCTCGCCTGGGTGCGGCCGGTGCTGGGATTCGCTGCGCCGTTCGCTGCGCTCGTTGCAGTGATTGCGCTCGGGGTGGCGCCGTGGGCCAACCGCCAGGCGAGCGACTACGAACAGCGCTTCGCGCAACGCGAGGATGTCTCACAGGTCTCGGCCGGCCAGTTCCGGGAATCTGTGTCGGCCAATCGAGTGTTTTTCGTCGAATCACTGGATGAAACGCAGACCGAGGTGCGCAATGTCTTCGTCACGCAGCGCCAGGACGACCGGCTCACGATTGTCGTTTCGCGCGGCGGGCGCATCGAGCGACGCGCTGACGGCGACCGCTTCCTGGTCCTTCAGCAGGGCCGGCGCTACGACGGCGGCACCGGCCGGCTCGACTTTCGCCTGATGGAGTTCGAGCGCTACGGCATCCGGCTCGAGACGCCCGCGAGCACCGTGAGCGATGATCGCAGCAAGCTCAAGACGACGCTGGAGCTCATCAAAGCACCGACCGAGCGCAACCGCGCCGAGTTGCTGTGGCGAATCGGTCTGCCGGTGTCGGCCTTGCTGATGGCCTTGCTCGCGATCCCGATTTCCGCAATGAATCCGCGCATCGGGCGCTCAGTGAACCTGGTGGCCGCGTTGCTGCTCTATGTGCTCTACAACAATCTGCTGTCGGTCGTGCAGGCCTGGGTTGCGCAGGGCCGGATTCCCTTTTCGGTCGGCGTGTGGGTGGTGCACGCGGTCCTGGCGGCGCTGATCGTCTGGCTTTTCTGGCGCAGGCTTCGACTGTCAGGCCCGGGATGGTTCGCGCGGTCGCGATTGCGGAGCGCGCGCACGTGACCCTGATCCGGCGTTACCTCAGGCGCGAGATCCTGGTCGCAATCGGCTTCGTGCTGGTCGGGTTTCTGGCCCTGTTCGCGTTTTTCGATTTCATCAACGAGCTCGAAGACGTGGGCCGGGGCGGCTACCGGCTGCCGCACGCGGTGGCATTCGTGTTGCTGGGTCTGCCTGGCCATGTCTACGAACTGATGCCGATTGCCGGCCTGATCGGCACCATCTATGCGCTGTCGCAACTGGCGGCCAACTCCGAATACACCGCAATGCGCGCCGCCGGGCTCGGCCGGCGGCGCGCGCTTTCGATCATCGCTCGGGTCGGCCTCGTGCTTGCGCTCGTGACTGCACTCGTCGGAGAGGTGGTGGCGCCACCGGCGGAACGACTCGCACAGAAGTTGCGCCTGTCCGCCATCGGCGGCTCCGTGACCGGGCAGTTCCGCTCGGGCCTCTGGGTCAAGGACACCGCGCGCGACGCCACCGGCGACGTAACCCTGATGCGCTTCGTGAACATCGGCGAGCTGTTGCCCGATGGCACGCTGCGCTCGGTGCGCATCTTTGAATTCGATCCACGCATGCGCCTGCAGCGTTTGCTCAGCGCACAGCACGCGGACTACCATCGCGGGGAGGGCTGGCAGCTCGGCAGCGTCGAAGAAATCAACTTCACCGAGACCGGTGACTCGGTCGACGCGCCGGTCGTGGGTACGCGACGCAGCACGGCTGCCACGCTCGCCTGGCACACCGATCTGAAGCCGGAGCTCCTTGGAGTGCTGCTCGTGGAGCCGGACCGGATGTCAGCGACGAGCCTTTACGAGTACATCGGGCATCTGCGCGAGAACGCCCAGAACACGAACCAGTACGAAATTGCGCTCTGGAAGAAGATCATCTATCCCTTCGCAGTCATCGTGATGATGGCGTTGGCGCTGCCTTTCGCCTATCTGCAAGCTCGCGCGGGCGGCATCAGCTACAAGGTGTTCGCCGGAATCATGCTGGGCATCGGCTTTCACTTCCTCAACGGGCTGTTCACGCACCTCGGCTTGCTGCACACGTGGCCACCGCTGCTTTCGGTGAGTATCCCCAGCGTGGTGGCGTTCGTGCTGGCACTCGGCATGCTCGCCTGGGTCGATCGGACCCGCTGAGCCGGCTATTTCTATCGAGATACGCGAACTTATTGCATTTTCTCTCTTTTCTCAGCCAATAAATATGGACGCGCGAAGACCGATTGATTAGGATTCGCGGCATTCAAGGAGGAGGAGGAGAGGCAGCGAGACTGCCACTTTCAGGCGCACAGTGATGTGCGCTTTTTTTTTCGATACCTCCGAACCATGATCACCCGCCTCCAATGCCTGACAGCCAGTCCCGCCTCGGCCCGACGGCTGTTCATCCTCGTCCTGGTCGTTCTGACGGCATTGCGCGCCGCGTTCTCGGCAGTGCTGCCGCTCACGGGCGATGAGGCCTATTTCATGTTCTGGGGGCTAAATCCGGACTGGGGTTTCTACGATCACCCGCCGATGGTGGGCTGGTGGCTGGCGCCCCTGTCGGCGCTGTCGCTCGAGCCCTTCGTGCTCAGGCTGCCGGCGCTGGTTGCGCCGCCGATCGTGGCCTTCGTCGCGGTGTCGATCCTGAGGCGCCACGGCGAAGCGCTCGCGTGGAGCGGCGGCGCCCTGCTGTTGCTGGTCCCGCTCAATGCCTGGAACGTGGCCATCACGACCGACATCCCGCTGATGATCTTCAGCGCCCTCACGGTGCGCTACTACCTGCGCGCTCAGCATACGGGCCGGCGCCTCGACTTTCTGCTCGCCGGGCTCATGCTGGCAGGCGCGCTCATGTCGAAGTATTTCGCCGGGTTGCTGGCGATCGCGATTTTCCTGCACTCGGTGTGGCAACCCGGCATGCGGCGGCCTGATCGGCGACGCCTCGGCGGCCTGCTGTGGGTCGTACTCGGATCGCTGCCGGCCGCGGCGATCCAGATCGCCTGGAATTCGCAGAATTGCTGGCCGAACATCATGTTCAACCTCGTCAACCGGAACAAAGACGCCGGCCTGTCGTGGCAGACGTCGCTGCTGTTTGTGATCTCGGTGGTGTACGTGCTCACGCCCGAGGTGGCCTGGAGGTTGCTGCGCGGGGGCCGGCAAGGGGGGACGTTGGCATCGGAGGCGGGCCCGGCGGCCCCCGCCGCCGCCGATGCCACCATTGTTCGCTGGCTCGCGCTGGTTCCCCTGGCCATCTTCGCGCTGCTCTCGCTTGCCAAGACGATCGGCCTGCATTGGATGGCGGCTTTCGTTTTGCCCGCGGCGCTCTATTTCATGCTCGTGAGCGGGCCGCGCGCGCGGGCACGCGGGCTGGCCGTGGCTGGCGTAATCGCGCTGGCGCACTGGCTGGTGATCGGCGTGCTGGTGGCGCTGCCGACCGATACCTTCCGCAGCTGGAAGGACTATCCCAGCCTCGTGATGACCGTGCATGCCGACGAGTTGGCGCGCGCCCTGCAGCCCTGGCGCGGGCGCTTCGTGATCGCTTCATCGGGTTATTCGCCGGCGGTCACGCTGGGCCATGCGCTTCACGAGTATGTTTTTGTCTTCGGCCCAGGTTCGAGTCATGCACGGCACGATGACATCCTGACCGACATGCGCGCGCTCGCCGGCCGCGACATCCTCGTCGTGAGAAAAGACGATCACTACGAGCCGGCGGACTATCAGCCGTACTTCGATCATGTGGAATACAAGCAGCTTTCAGTGCGCGGCGTGACCTTCTACCTGATCGAAGGGCACGGGTTTCGGTACGAGCCTTATCGCGACACGATCCTCGAGGAGATCAGGCGACGCTGGTACGCGGTGCCTGCCTGGTTGCCGAGCGGACCGTGCTATTTTTGCGACCGCTATTTCCCGGATCGGTCGTGTCACAGATGAAGTCATGAACCTGCAGCAGCTTCGCTTCGTTCGCGAGACCGTGCGCCACGGATTCAGCCTGACGCGCGCCGCGCAAGGGATCGGCACCTCGCAGCCCGCCTTGTCGCGCGGCATCCTGGAGCTGGAAGCCGAGCTCGGCGTCGACGTATTCGTGCGCCACGGCAAGCGAATCCTGGGTCTCACCGATCCGGGCGAGATGATCCTGAAGCGCGCCGAGCGGGTGCTCGCCGAAGTCGCCGGAATCGAACAGGTCACCGCCGATTTTCGCGCCCGCGATGCCGGCGAACTCCGCGTGGCGACCACCCACACTCAGGCGCGCTACGTTCTGCCGGCCGTGATCGGCGAGTTCCGGCGCCGCTATCCGGCGGTGCGGCTCACGCTGTTGCAGGGCAGCCCGAAGCAGATCACTGCATCGCTGCTCGCCCGCGAAGTCGACTTCGCCATCGCCACGGAGGTTCCGGAAGGAGTCGACGAACTGGTCACGATTCCAGCCTTCGAATGGCAGCACCTCGTGGTGGTCCCGTCCAAACACCCACTGGCCGGCGAAACGCCAACCCTGCAGGCCCTGGTCAAGTATCCCCTGATCACCTACGTCGAGGAGTTCGCCGGACGCCGGCGCATCGATCGCGCCTTCGCCGATGCCGGGCTCGAGCCCGATGTCGTGCTCGGCGCGATCGATGCCGACGTGATCAAGACCTATGTCGGCGTGGGTCTCGGCGTCGGCATCATGGCCGACCTGGCCTACGATGCCCGGCGCGACCGCGGCCTGGTCGCGATGCCCGCAGGCGCGCTCTTCGGGCTGAACTACACCAAGCTCGCAGTGCGCCGCGACGCGTTCCTGCGCGGCTTCGCCTTCAGCTTCATCGAATTGTTCGTGCCCGAGGTCGACCGCGGGGCCCTCGAACGCCTGATGCGCCCGACTGAAGCCCGCTGAAGCACGCGGTGGCAGACCGGCATTTTTGCTCGTGGGGCCGCCCGGGCGGTGTGTATAATCGTGGGCTTTCGGGGCGGTAGCTCAGCTGGGAGAGCGTCGCGTTCGCAATGCGAAGGTCGGGAGTTCGATCCTCCTCCGCTCCACCAAACTTTCAAGGCCAGACACCGCTCTGGCCCTTTTTTGTTCGTCGAAATGGCGGCGTTCGCAGGGCCTTCCGATCAAACGCACCGCAGGGCCTTCCGATCAAACGCACCGCGCATTCGCGCAAGCCCGAGGAGTTGCTGACCAATTAGCGGGCCGCGAACTGATTAAATCGCAAGGCGAGGATTTCCTTGGTGCCGGTGAGAGGAGTCGAACCCCTGACCTTCGCATTACGAATGCGCTGCTCTACCAACTGAGCTACACCGGCATTTGGCTTGCTGACGTTTGCGGCGCTGAGGACGCAGCACTGCCGCATGCGATTCTCGGGGCCAGCCCGGGACCCCGCGCAGAGTCGGGGATTATAGCAGAGCAGGATCACGCGAACGGCGGCAGCGGCAAGCTGCGATATAGCGGCCGGATGCGAAGCTCAGTGCTTCGCATCCGGTTTGCCGTGCGCAGTCGCTCCTGGCTGCTTCCCACCGGTTGCCACCTCGCTCAGCGCGCCCTCCACCGTGGGCCAACGCAGTCGCGCGCGCAGCTCGCGTTTCAGCCGTCGGTTCGACAGCCGCCGCGATTCCTCGAGGAACGACAACATCGTCGGCGATACTTGCCCGGCCAGTGCATCCCGCGTCAGCCGTGGCGGACGCGGCAGGCCGCGGGCATCGGCAACGCGGTCGAACCATTCGCCCGCCTTCAGTTGCGAGTCGTCGACGACATTGATCACGCGCCCGGGGCGGCCGCGAAACAGTGCGAGCCATGCGATAGCGGCGAGATCGTCAGCGTGGACGTGATTCGTGTAGACGTCGTCTTCGGCGATCAGTGCGGGCGCTCCGCGGCGCAGCCGCTCGACTGGCAGCCGGTCCTGCGCGTAGATGCCAGGCACGCGCAGGATCGTGGCGCGGATCAGGCGGTCACGCACTGCGCGGCGCACCCGGCCTTCCGCTGCGAGCCGCCGACGCGCACGCGCAGTGCTGGGCGCCGCCGGGCGGGATTCGTCGACGCAGGCCCCCTGGCAGTCTCCGTAAACGCCGGTTGTGCTGATCACGGCCCAGCGTGGCGGTCGATTGGCGGGGTCCAGGGCTTGTGAGCAGGCGGCGATCAGGCCGCCAACTCGTGGGTCGTCGACACCGCTGGCAGGCGGCGGAGCCAGGTAGATCGTTTTCGAAGCCAGGCCTGCGAGCCGAGCGAGTGCGCGCCGCGCATCGAGGTCGATGGCCAAGGCGCGGGCACCGCACGCGCGGGCTCGGGCTTGGTGCATCGGGTTGCGGGTGACGGCGACGACCGCCAGCCGGCCGGCCACGATTCGCGGTGCGAGTTGCGCGAGCAGCCGAAGGCCGACGTCGCCGCAGCCCACGACAAGGAGTCGCGAGCGGGTCCGGAGCCCGCCGGGGAAGTTAGTGCCGGGGCGGCTTGTAGCACTCAAGCGGCTCACGCTCATGCGTCTCATCTGGCGCGCGCTCGAGTCTGGAAATGCAATCGCATTGCGAGAGAAGGGAAGGTCAGGGAGCGAAGGGCAAAGCCCGGGAAGGGTAGGCCCCGGGGGGCAAGATCTGGTGCCAGGGCAAGGCCGACCCGCGAAAACCGACGAGACCGGCAATGCCGGCGGCTTGCGCCCCGGATCTGCAGGCGATAATAACGGTTTTGTCTTCCCGGGCGTCCCGGCGACCATGGCCTTTACCGTCACCATCCAGCCGAGCGGCCGGCAGTTTACCGTCGAAGACGACGAGCACGTCCTCGACGCGGCGCTGCGCCAGGGGATGGTGCTGCCCTACGGTTGCAAGAACGGCGCTTGCGGTTCCTGCAAGGCGAGGGTCCTCGAAGGCAATGTCGAGATGGGGCCGCATTCGCCCAACGCACTGAAGCCGGGCGACCTGGCGCAAGGCTTCGCGCTGATGTGCTGCTCGGACCCGCAGTCGGACCTGGTCATCGAGAGCCGGGTGATAGCGGCCGCCGGCGACATCCCGGTGCGCAAGATGCCGTGCCGGATCGCCTCGATCGAGCGGGCGGCGGCAGACGTGGCGGTGCTGCGGCTGCAGCTGCCGGCCAGCGAGCGCTTGCAATACCTGGCCGGCCAGTACCTGGAACTGGTCCTGCGCGACGGCACGCGACGCAGCTATTCAATGGCGAGCGCGCCGCACCTGGCAGAGCAGGTCGAACTCCATATCCGGCACATGCCGGGCGGGCGCTTCACGGACGCGTTGTTCGGCGTTACGCAACCGCCGGTAAAGGAGCGTGACATCCTGCGTTTCGAGGCGCCACTGGGTACCTTTTTTCTGCGCGAAGACAGCGCTATGCCGATCGTGATGCTCGCAAGCGGCACCGGCTTTGCACCGATCAAGGCGCTCATCGAGCAGGCGCAGTTCAAAGACCTCGCACGGCCGATCACGCTGTACTGGGGCACACGCCGCCCTGCAGATCTCTATCGGAACGCCCTGTGCGAGCAATGGGCCGTCGAGCTTTCCGGCTTCCGCTATGTGCCGGTTGTTTCCGATGCGTTGCCGGAAGACGAATGGGACGGTCGCACCGGGTTCGTGCACCGGGCAGTGATGGAGGATTTTCCGGACCTGTCCGGACATCAGGTTTACGCTTGCGGCTCACCGGTGGTGATCGATGCCGCGCGGCGCGATTTCGCCGAACGGTGCCGGCTGCCCGAGGAAGAGTTCTATGCCGACGCTTTCACGAGCGAGGCGGATCTGGCGCATGCTGTAGTGTCGGATTGAACATCGCGAGAATCGGCATGGCAATGACAACTGCTTACTCGGACGAGGAGCCGGCGCGCGTGGAGATCGATGCGCTGGAAGGACCCACGGTTCTCGAGTTCGGTACTTCGTGGTGCGGATATTGTCGGGGCGCCCAGCCTCTGATTGCCTCGGCGTTCGCGGACCATCCGCAGGTGCGCCATATCAAGGTCGAAGACGGCAGCGGCAGGCCCCTGGGTCGATCTTTCAGGGTCAAGCTCTGGCCGACACTGATTTTCATGAGTGGCGGCAAGGAGTTGGCACGGCTCGTGCGACCCGCCGATTCGAGTTCGATCCGCCAGGCGCTGGCACAAATCGACGGCACTCCCGAAGGCTCGGCGCCGTGACGACAGGTTCCTGTAGCAATCGACCCCGATATCAATCGAGCGTGCCTCGCTCCAGTATCGACAGATATCGCCGGAACGATTCGGCAACGGCCGCTTTCCCGCCGTTTGTGATTTCGGCGTTCCAGAAGGCCCCGTAAACCCCGTCGTACTCGAAGGGCTCGAGCCGCTTGGCCATTTCCCGAAGTTCGAACGCTGGCAGCGGAAGATAGTTCGGGTAGCTCCACATGGCTGAAACGTGCTTGCGATCAGGCACGACCTGCAGGATATCGCCACTGAGCAGGGTGCCGCCTCCATCGTTGCCGCCGGGCCAATGCAGGACGGTGCCGCCCTTGAAGTGGCCGCCGAGGCGGATCAGGGTCAGGTCGCCGAAGGGGCAGGTGGTGTCGCCCGACCAGTGCCTGATTGCGTCGTCCTTGCGCATCACCCATTCGCGGTCGTCCTCGTGGAGCCACACCGGGCAATCGAATTCGCGTGCCCATTCCACCATCGTCGTGTAGTAATGAGGATGCGAGATGGCAACGGCCTGCAGGCCGCCGAGGGACCGAACGATGTCCGCGCTCGCATCGTCGATCAGCGTCAGGCAGTCCCACAGGATATTGCCCGCCGACGTGCGAGCCAGGAGTGCGCGCTGGCCGATGGCGAAGTGCGGTTGGGTGGCAATTGCGTAAAGACCGGACTGCAGGCGGCGGTAGAAGTTGTCGTGCGTGACCTGCACTCCGGTGAGCGTCGTCCAGTTCTGCCCGGTGACCGGTACATACTGACGGCTGTCGATACAGATCCGGCACGACTGCGGTGGTTCGGCGCCGGCCCCGTACTGGGTTCCGCACGTGGTACATATGAAGCACTCGGAGTTGCTCATGCGAACCTCGATGAATCAGGACGAAGCGTTCATGCGAGAGGCTGTTGCTCTGGCGCGGACCAACGTGGAGGCGGGCGGCAGGCCGTTTGGCGCCGTGCTCGTTCTGGACGGAAAGGTATGCGCACGCGCCGTGAACGAGACGCACGCGTCGCACGATCCGACGGCACATGCGGAACTTCTGGCAATCCGCTATGCCTGCCAGGCCATGAACCGATTGCGCCTGGATGGGGCGACGATCTACGCAAGCGGCCACCCGTGCCCGATGTGCCTGGCGGCGATGCATCTTTGCGCCGTGAGCCACGCGCTTTACGCCTACTCTAATGAGGAGGGCGCTCCGTTCGGCTTGTCCAGTAGCGGCATCTATGCGCAAATGGCGCTCTCGATCGATGCGCAATCGCTGTCGCTGCGACAGCTTCGGCCGGTTGGCGAGGAAGATCTCTATACAGATTGGCAGGTCCGCCAGCGCTGAGGCGTTGCGCCCGGACCCTGACGCTTTTTCGCGTGCGCACCACGCGCGAGGGGCAAGGCGACCCGAACGTGCGATCGCCTCGCTTCGTCAGTGCTGGGCGGTGTTACTTCAGGGAAAGAACCCAGTCGACCAGCGATTTGGCCTCGGCTTCTGAAACTTGCGGGTTCGGCGGCATCGGGACCGGTCCCCAGACACCCTTGCTGCCTTCGCGGACGTGCTTGATCAGCCTGGCTTCGGCCTCTTTGTCGTTGGCGTACTTGGCTGCGACATCCTTGTAGGCCGGACCGATCAGCTTCTTGTCGACGGAATGACAGGCCAGGCAGTTCTTCGCCTTCGCGAGGTCAGGCTGCGCCATGGCAACGCCTGAGGCAAAAGCGAGTGTGACGGCGAGCGAGAGGGTGGGGATCGCTTTCATGGGTTCTCCGGTCTGGGTCGATGCGTTGAAGGGTGCCTCGGGACGTGTCTCGAGCCCGAAACAAGTGTACCGCAGCGAGCCTGCGCTGTTTGCGCGATACCGCTTGCGAGGAGCGTCTCCGGACGAACGCCCCGCCCGGCGATACCGTTGACACGGGCAAGTTCGCCGTTCGGCGCGCGGCAGGCGCGTGCCGGGCCGATGTCGCGCAAAGTGACCGGTAGTTTCGGAGGATCGGTGAATGCCGTTGATCTGGGCAGGGTTGCTGCTGCTTGTGTTGCGTGGCTGCGAGATCGGCTCTGTGGCCCACTGGTCGTGGGCATGGGTGCTCGCACCCTTCGCCTGTGCGCTCGTCTGGTTCGAACTGTTCGAGCCGCTCCTCGGACTCGACCGCAAACCGGGCGCGGGGCGTGATCCCGATGATGAAAGGCGCACACGCCTGGCGGGGTCGTTTGCGCGCGTGCGCACCCGAAAGCGCGTCGCTCGAAGACGCGCCACGCCGGACCGTACGCGAGACTGATCAGAAATCGTCGAGCACTGCGCCGCGGCTTGCGCTGCCGGTGAGGGCGTGGAATTTGGCGAGTACGCCGCGTTTGTAGGGAGCGTCGGGAGGCTTCCATTCGGTGCGCCGGCGCGCCAGTTCCTCATCGCTCACATTCAATTGCAGCCGCAACTCGCGGGCGTCGATGGTGATTGTGTCGCCTTCGTGCACCAGCGCGATCGGCCCGCCGATCGCCGCTTCGGGGGCGACGTGTCCGACGACCATGCCCCAGGTGCCGCCTGAAAATCGACCATCGGTTATGAGGCCGACCGATTCGCCCAGCCCCGCTCCGATGATCGCCGAGGTCGGGGCCAGCATCTCCGGCATTCCGGGTGCGCCCTTCGGTCCGAGGTAGCGCAGCACCATGACGTCGCCAGCGACGATCTTGCCATCCAGAATTGCCTGCAGCGCGCTTTGCTCATCGTCGAACACGCGAGCCGGGCCCGTGATGACGGGATTTTTCAGGCCGGTGATCTTGGCCACTGAACCTTCGACCGACAGATTGCCCTTCAGGATCGCCAGGTGGCCTTGCTTGTACATCGCTCGCTCGATCGGGAAGATCACCTGCTGGTCGGCGCGGGGTTGGTCCGGAACGTTTTCGAGTTCGTCGGCCAGCGTGCGGCCGGTGATGGTGATGCAATCACCATTGAGCAAGCCGGCGTTGAGGAGGATCTTGAGTACCTGCGGGATGCCCCCGGCGCGGTGCAGGTCGGTTGCGAGGTAATGGCCCGAGGGCTTCAGGTCGCACAGCACCGGCACCCGCTTGCGAATGCGCTCGAAGTCCTCGATCGACCATTCGATGTCGCCGGAGTGCGCGATCGCAAGATAGTGCAGCACGGCGTTGGTCGAGCCGCCGACCGCCATGATCAGCGAGACTGCGTTCTCGATCGACTTGCGGGTCACGATGTCGAGCGGCCTGAGATTCTTTCGCACGGCCTCGACGAGCACGCGAGCCGATTCGGCGGCTGACTGGCGCTTCTCTTCGTCCGGATTGGCCATCGTGGAGGAGCCGAGCAGGCTCATGCCCAGGGCCTCGAACGACGAGGACATGGTGTTGGCGGTATACATGCCGCCGCACGATCCGGTGCCGGGGATGGCGTTGCGCTCGACGCCGTCGAAGTCTTCCTGGCTCATGTGACCGCTGGAGAACTGCCCGACCGCCTCGAACACCGAAACGATGTTCAGGTCCTGGCCCTTCCAGTGGCCCGGCTTTATCGTGCCGCCGTAGACATAAATGGCAGGCACGTTGGTACGCAGGATTCCCATCATGCCGCCCGGCATGTTCTTGTCGCATCCGCCCAACACGAGCACGCCATCCATCCACTGGCCCTGCACACAGGTCTCGACGCAGTCGGCGATGACTTCGCGCGAGACGAGCGAGTACTTCATGCCTTCGGTGCCCATCGCCATGCCGTCGGAAATCGTAGGAGTGCCGAAGGTCTGGGGATTTCCGCCGGCTGCGCGCACCGCCTCGACGGCGGCGTCGGCGAGCGGTTGCAGGCCCGAATTGCACGGTGTGATCGTGCTGTGGCCGTTGGCGATGCCAATCATCGGATTGGCGAAGTCGCTCCTTTCGTAGCCCATGGCGTAGAACATGGAACGGTTCGGCGCGCGAGCAACGCCTTCGGTGATGTGTCGGCTGCGGCGATTGGCGGTCATGGCTGTTGCTGGAAAGTCGGTTGACGGGGCATCAGGAAGTTTAGCAAAGGGGTTTCGCTTGCGAGCCGTTGCGCACTAGGTTATTCTTAATGCGAACAATTCGCATTGAGGTTGCGATGATCGTCTGCATTTGCCGAGCTGTCTCTGACCGCGAGATTCGCGCTATCGTCGACCAGGGAGCCCAGTCGATGACTGAAGTGCGGGCTGCCTGCGGGATCGGGCAGTGTTGCGGCAAGTGCGCGCGCCAGGCCCGGGAAGTCGTTGCCGAGCGCCTGGCGCAACGTCTGGTTCAGGACGCTTCGCTGGCCATGAACGCCTGCTGATAGTTCTGGATGCCCACGCGCCCGATCAGTTCGAGTTGCGTTTCGAGGAAATCGACGTGATCCTCGGATTCCTTGAGGATGGTCGTGAGAAGTCGGCGTGACACATAGTCGCTGACCGTTTCGCAGTAAGCGATGCCGCCCTTCACGGTGTCGAGCGCACCGCGCTCGAGTGCGAGGTCGCTCGAAAGGATTTCCTCGGTGGTTTCTCCAATGTTCAGCTTGCCCAGATCCTGCAGGTTCGGCAGGCCGTCGAGCATCAGGATTCGCTTCATCAACGCGTCGGCATGATTCATCTCGCCGATCGACTCGTCGTATTCGATCTTTTCGAGCCCCACCAGGCCCCAGTGTCCGAAGATGCGCGAGTGCAGGAAATACTGGTTGATAGCGGTGAGCTCGTTTTTCAACTGCCGGTTCAGCCAGTCGATCACTGTCTTGTCGCCTTTCATGCCTTTACCCCCTGGAGTCGAGCAGTCAATTATGCGTCAGGAGCGCGGGCGCGGCCAGTATCTCCGCGGGAGGATGATTGCGGCCGTGTCAGAATGGCGCCCAAATGACTACGCCCGGGATTCAGCCGACGATGTTCGTTCATCCGCAGTTCGACCCGATCGCCTTCAGTCTCGGGCCGGTGGCGGTTCACTGGTACGGCTTGATGTACCTGGTGGCGTTTCTCGCTCTCTTTTTGCTCGGGCGCGCGCGCATTCGTGCGGGTTCGCCCTCGGTGCCCCCCGGCTTCGGTGCCCAGGAACTCGAGGACCTGCTCTTCTGGGGGGCGCTTGGTGTCGTGCTCGGGGGGCGCCTGGGCTATATATTGTTCTACAAACCGGGCTGGTACCTCAGTCATCCGCTCGAGATCCTCGCGGTCTGGCAAGGAGGCATGTCGTTCCACGGCGGCCTTCTCGGCGTGCTGATCGCGGTGGCCTTGTATGTGCACCGGCATGGCTGGCGGTTTCTGCAGATCACTGATTTCATCGCGCCGCTGGTGCCGATCGGGCTGGCTGCCGGGCGGCTGGGCAACTTCATCAATGGCGAGCTATGGGGCCGACCCACCCACGTTCCGTGGGCAATGGTGTTTCCACAGGTCGATGCGCTGCCCCGCCATCCGTCGCAGCTCTATCAGTTCGCCGGCGAAGGCCTGCTGCTGTTCTTTTTCCTGTGGTGGTACTCCGCGCGCCCGCGCCGGCTCGGTGCGGTGTCGGGCATGTTTCTCGTCGGCTACGGCGTCTTGCGCTTCATTGCCGAATTCGCCCGTGAGCCCGACGCTTTCCTGGGGTTGCTGAGCTTCGGCCTGACAATGGGGCAGCTGCTGTGCGTGCCAATGGTGATCGCGGGCGTCTGGCTGCTGGCGGCGAGTCGAACACATGCCGTTTCCGGGCCGTCCCGCGCACCCGCGAATTCCGGGGATTCACATGCCGTCGATACCACTTCCGGCGGCGCGCAGGCCACCAATGCAACTCGCCGCGCATCGACAGGCGATCGGAAAAAGGGCTGAGCGGTGTTCGAACGAATCAGGCTGGCGCGAAAAGGCGCCCGCGAGCGCGCCGATCTCGATCAACTGATCGAAGACAGCAGTCAGTTGCTGACCGTGCGCGGCGAATCGAACAGCATCGCGATCGCCACCCGCGCGCTTGAATGCTACCGGCGCCTCGGCGCCGAAGCGAGCCATCGATTCTTTGCCACGCTGGCGAGCGACTACGATCCCGACCCGGCGCAGATCCTGCAGCTGGCGACCGAATATGCCGAGACTCGCTCACCCGATGCGCTGATCGCTCTCACGCGGGCCACCGATCCGCCGCGCCAGGCCTTGCTGCGCCGCCTGAACCAGGCGCCCGACGGAACCGTCACGCTCGTGGCAATGCGGGCCCGGCTCCTTGATCGGCTCAGGCAGGATCCGTCGCTTCGTGCAGTGGACGCCGATTTTCACCATCTGTTGTCGTCATGGTTCAATCCCGGCTTCCTGCAGGTGATCGAGGTCGACTGGAACTCGCCGGCACAGTTGCTCGAAAAATTGATCAAGCATGAGGCGGTTCACGAAATCGGCAGTTGGGCCGAACTGCGTCGCCGGCTGGAACCGGATCGCCGCTGCTTTGCCTTCTTTCATCCGGCATTGCCCGGCGAGCCTCTGATCTTCGTCGAGGTCGCGCTACTCGAAGAGATGCCGGGGGCGATAGCGCCGCTGCTCGATCGCAAGGCCGAGCCGCAGATCGACGCCGAGCGCTACCGGGTTGCGGTGTTCTACTCGATTTCGAACTGCCAGCCGGGACTGCGCGGGGTGAATCTGGGCAACTTTCTGATCAAGCGCGTGGCCGATCGCCTGCGCGGTCAGTTTCCCAGGCTCAAGCAGTTTTGCACGCTCTCGCCGATCCCGAGCTTCGCGGCCTGGCTCGGCAAACTGGAGCGCCTGGAATCGAACCACATCAAGCCGGGGACGCTGCGCGAACTGCAGGCCGGGCTCGATGGGCTGCGCGAGCGCTACCCGGGCAACTTTGCGGCGCTTGTCGCGCCTGTCGATGAAGAAAATGCGTCTTCCCCGGAAGACAAGCAGATCGAGGCCGACCGCTACACATTGTGCCGGCTGTGCACGTTCCATCTGATGAGCACCGTTTCCAACCACGGTCACGGCTCGGATCCGGTCGCGCGGTTTCATTTGAACAATGGCGCCCGCCTCGAGCGGATCAATCCGGCGGCCGACCTTTCGCGAAAGGGCTTGCGTCAATCGTTCGGCCTCATGGTCAACTATCTGTACGACCTGGAGCGAATCGAGGCAAACCACGAGCGCTTCGTTGCCGGCGAGGTCGCGGCCTCGCGCGCCGTGTCGTCCATGCTCTGAATGGCTGCACCGAGGATTTCAATGACCACTGCCACGACCGATGCGACCACTGGCTGCAATCTTTACTCGGTGCTCGCCGAAGGGTTTCCGGCTGATTCGCAAAGCTGCTGCATCGAGACTTCCGAGGGCAAGCTATGCAGTTGGGCGGACCTCGAAAAGACTACTGCGCAGATCGCCAACCTGCTTGCGGGGCTGGACCTGCAGCCCGGCGCCCGAGTGGCTGTGCAGGTGGAGAAGTCGCCCGAAGCGCTGCTGCTCTACCTTGCCAGCCTGCGCGCGGGCTACGTGTTCCTGCCCCTGAACACGGGCTACCGCTCTGCCGAGATCGAATATTTCATCGGTGATGCCGAGCCCTCGGTGTTCGTCTGCTCGCCGGCGCACCGGGAATGGATCGAGCCGCTCGCTGCGCGCCATGGTGTCCCCCACGTCTTTACGCTAAGCGACGAGCGCACCGGAACGCTGCTCGATGCCGCCGCAGATCAGTCTGGCGAATTCGCAACCGTCGGGCGCCACCCCGATGATGTGGCCTGCATCGTGTACACATCCGGAACCACGGGCCGCAGCAAGGGCGCCATGGTCACGCACGGTAACGTTGTGAGCAACGCGCGCACCCTGCATCGCTACTGGCGCTGGCGGCGGGGCGATGTCCTGCTGCATGCGCTGCCGATCTTTCATGTGCATGGCCTGTTCGTGGCATGTCATGGAGCGCTGCTCAACGGCAGCCGGATCCTGTGGCTGTCGAAGTTCGATCCGAAAACGGTCGTGCGGTTGATGCCGCGCGCCACCGTATTCATGGGCGTGCCCACGATGTACGTGCGCCTGCTCGACGATCCTGGCTTCACCGCGCAGACGGCGCGCAACATGCGCCTGTTCGTTTCCGGCTCGGCCCCGTTGCTGCCCGACTGCTTCCGTCAGTTCGAGGCGCGAACCGGCCAGCGGATTCTCGAGCGCTACGGGATGAGCGAGACGGTGATGATGACGTCGAATCCGTACGACGGCAATCGGGTCGCTGGCACGGTCGGCTTGCCGCTGCCCGGCATCACCGTGCGGGTCGCCAACGAAGCCGGTGGGTCCTGTGTCGTTGGGGAGATCGGCGCAATCCAGGTGCGCGGCCCCAACGTCTTCAAGGGCTACTGGCAGATGCCCACGAAGACCGCCGAGGAGTTCACGACCGACGGTTTCTTTCGCACCGGCGACATGGGCCAATGGGACGCCAACGGCTACCTCTCGATCGTCGGTCGCAGCAAGGACCTGATCATCACTGGGGGCTACAACGTCTATCCGAAGGAAATCGAGTCCTGGCTCGATGACATTGAAGGCGTGCTCGAGTCGGCCGTGATCGGTGTGCCCGACCGCGATTTTGGCGAGGCCGTCACCGCGGTAGTCGTGCCCAAACCCGGGGCCAAACTCGACGAGGTCGGTTTGCTCGCGGCGTTGAAGCAGCAGATTGCGGCGTTCAAGGTTCCTAAGCGGGTCGTCTTCGTCGATGAGTTGCCGCGCAACGCGATGGGCAAAGTGCAGAAGAACGCGCTGCGCCAGGCCCACGGGCACTCGGGGACGGACACGCGCAGCGGCGTCGCGTAGGCAAGGGGGTGGCCCGGGCGCCGGCCGGGGTCGCTTTCCTTTCCCTAGGGCGGCTGGCACGTCGCTTGCTATGCGGCAATGCGAGTCGAGCCGTCGCGGGTCCCTGAGGATATGCCCCATGAAACAACCGTTTGGCCACGCGAGATGGCCTGCATCGAGGCGATCGAGGCACGAACGGTCCGTTGCGGCCGCTGCGCCGGAGCACTTCGGCAGCTTGGCCCTGGCGGTTGATCGGCTCCAGCGCGCCGCGATGGCCGACCCGCTCGATCCACGAGAACCTGGCTGCACCGATCTGCCGGGGCTCGTCGACTGGAATCACTGCTGCAACCGGCTGCTGTGGAGCGAGGAAGACCAGGCTCGCCGAACCGATGTGCCGGACGCAGCGATTGTGCAGAACAAGCGCGCGATCGACCGTTATAACCAGCAACGCAACGATGCCATCGAGGCGATCGACGAGTGCCTGCTCGCCTCGGTGCGGGCGGTGCCGACCCGGCCCCATGCCTGGCTGAACAGCGAAACGGGCGGCTCGATCATCGACCGGTTGTCGATCAACCTGCTCAAGGTGCATCACATGCGGTTGCAGGCGGAGCGCAGCGACGCATCGGCCGAGCATCGCGGCCGCTGTGCCGATAAGCTCGAGCGCCTGCAGGAGCAGCGCCTCGATCTGCTCGACTGCCTGCAGCGCCTGCTCGACGGCCTGCGCGACGGCAGTTGCTGCTTCAGCATCTACCGCCAATTCAAGATGTACAACGACCCGGCACTCAACCCGTTCCTGCAGGACGGCGTGGGCAGGCATTGAGGGCACGGGGGTGGACGGCGATCGTGTCGATGTACTGGTGCCGACCCGCGACTGTACAAATCTGGCGCGCGCCGTCGGCTTGCCGAGCGTAACCATCTGCTGGATCGGAAACTTCGCCGCCTACGGCCCGATGAGTTCGGCGCGCCACGCCGTGGCATTGTCGTGGCGGCTGCACTGCCCGCTATGCGGCGTGCTCAATGTGCGCGTGCGTTGCGAACACGATGATTCGTTCGTCGATGCGGTGCAGACCGAAGAGGTGCTGGGCTTCGCCCACGAACTTTGGCCGCTCGGGAACGCTTGAGAGAAGTTCGCGCGCTACCCCGATGACTCCTTCAGGCGCCACACCCTGCGGATCATAAATGGTGACATGGCGCCTTCGATCAAGCGGAGCCCAACGCTGCGGATCGGTGGCGAAGAACACCACGACGCTGGGTACGCCCAGGCCCGCCGCCACATGGGCCACGCCGGTGTCGTTGCTCACGAGGCGCCGTGCCTTCGAGAGCAAGGCGGCCAGCGCACCGATCGAGGTATCGCATGCCGCGTTTACCGCCGGCGCGCGCATCTGAGATGCAACGCCCTGTGCGAGCGCCTCTTCCGCGCCGCTGCCCGACAGCACGACCTGCCAGCCCAGCGCTGCGAGCGCGTCGCCGACGCGCGCGAAAGCTGCCGGTGGTCAGCACTTGGCAGGGTCGCGGACGCCGGGGTGAAGGCACACATAGCCAAGCGGGGGCAGCCGCGCGAGATCGGGTCGGCGGTCGCGCAACTGCCGATGATTTCAAACGATCGCAACTGTCGTTCCGTCCGTCGCCCCATTCGCCGGAAATCGGGCCAGCGATCGTTCAGGTCCGCGCGAGGCCTCGCCACAGCATGTAGGCAGCCAGTGCGTAGAGCAGCACGGCGAAGACCCGCTTGAGCTTGTCCACCGACAGGGCATGAGCCGCCCGGGGTGAGGATGCTCATCAGCGCGATGCAAACGAGCGCCGGCAAATAGATGTAGCCTACCGTGCCGTTGGGCAGGGCGAGATTCCAGCCGGCGATGATGTAGCCCACGGTGCCGGCCAGAGCGATTGGAAAGCCACAGGCCGCGCTGGTAGCCACCGCCTCATGAATTCGCACGTTGGCACGCGTAAGAAAGGGAACGGTGATGAAGCCGCCGCCTGCCCCGACTATCGCCGCCAGTCCGCCGATCACGCCACCCATGCCCAGCATTCCGGCCGCGCCGGGCAACTTGCGGTCCGCGCTCGCCTTTCGCCCAATCAGCATCTGCGTGGCCATGAGTCCCACGAAGACAGCAAAGGTGATTGCCAGAACGCTGCCCTTGAGCCAGTGCGCGACCTGCGCGCCAGCGAGCGAGCCGACCACCATGCCGACCGCCAGCGTGCGAAAGATGTCCCAGCGCACCGCGCCTCTGCGATGATGAGCGCGAACGCTGGAGAGCGATGTGAAGAGGATCGTTGTGAGAGAGGTGGCGATTGCCACCTTGACCACCAACTCGGCGGGGAAACCTCGAGCGCTCAGCAGCATCGTGATAAACGGCACCATCAGCATACCGCCGCCAACGCCGAGCAGGCCGGCAGCGAAGCCGGTGAAACCGCCGAGGATCAGGAACCAGACAACGAGACTTGCGTCAATCAATGGAGGCGGCTCCGGACGAACCCGCCGATCGTATCACCGGGCCGAGACGCGAACAATGTCGTTTTCGGCCCGTGCCTGTATGGGGCGACCCCGCCTGTGCCGGCGGACCGGCATCCTGAACCGTACTGTTCAGTTCGGCCGCAGTGAGTGCCGCATCAGGTTCGTCCGCTTGGGACGATCTCAACAGCAGCTCTCATTTACCGCGACCTGATGCATCGCATTGGTTCAAGGAATATATGGCCCAATCGAACACCGCAGGGTCTGGCCTCATTCTACCCCGACTGGGCCGTTAGGGCCACGACTTCCGAAATCAGAGCAGCGCTTCCTGGCGCTGGATCTCGGCGTCGATGTCTTCGCGCATCCTGCGAATCCGGTTTGCCATGTCGGCGGACTTCGGGCCGACGGCAGAGCCGTCGCTGCCGAGAAGCTCATGTGCGAGTTGCAGCGCAGCCATCACGGCGATTCGCTCGATTCCGGAGATGCGACCCGTGTCGCGCACTTGGCGCATCTTCTGGTCGACCATTCGAACCGCTTCGAGCAGGCGGGGTCGGTCTTCGTCGGCAACCGAGAGCCGATACTCACGCTCGAGGATAGTTACATCGATCTGGGGCATTCGGGGCGCTCGCAGCGACGTGTCAGGGCGTGGGAGAATCGGAACCGGCCGTGTCGAGTGCGGCCACTGGCAGCCGCGAGAGCGCAGCTTCGACACGGGAGCGCGCCTCGCAGATCCGCTCCTGCAATTGGGCGTTGTCGGCCTGCGCGGCGGCGAGCTGCCCGCGCAGCGTCACGTTCTCGTCGGCCAAACGGCGTGACAATGAGAGCATTCGAGCAACACGCTCGCCCAGTTCCTGCAGTTCCTGATCCATCCCGCGATGTTAGGGGAGCGGCCCGGCTGTGGTCAAGTTGCGCGTTCCGGTCGAGTGGCTTCGCGCATGCGGGGTATGAAAGAACCCGCCGACGGAAACGGCTATCGGGGCGCCGCTCTGCAGGCTCCGGTACGATCCTCGGTGTTGTGCCCGCCGACGCTCATTTTTCCACGACCTGTCTTTCCGACTTCATCCTTGTTCCGTAGCGACCACGACCCGATGACGGTAATCCCGGCGCCTGTTTCGTCGCCTGCGCGCGCGGGCGGACTCGCCGCACGCCTGCGCCGCCGGCTTGCGGCGCCGCGCCCGCGCGCAACGCGGCCTGCGCTTGCGCTGTTCCTTGTCATGGGGCTGGTCCTGCCGGGACTGGCCACGGCCCTCCCGGGCACGGCGAGTGCCCCAAGCGCCTCGCTGGACGGCCCGATCCGGGTCGACGCGGTCGAGGTCGAATTGGTGGCGCGCGAAGCGGCAATCGTACCGGGTCGCACGCTTACGCTCGGTTTGCGGCTCGCTCATGACCCCGGGTGGCACACCTACTGGCGTAACCCGGGCGATTCGGGCCTGCCTACGCAACTGGAATTGCAATTGCCTGCCGGTTTTGCGGCGGGCGAAATCCAGTGGCCGGCGCCCCAGCGGCTTTTTATCGGGCCCTTGGCGAACTACGGCTACGACGGCGAGATCGTCTTGCCGATTCCTGTCGCGGTGCCCGGGTCGCTCCCCACGGGCGGCGACTCGCCGTTGCGCATCACCGGCAAGGCGTCCTGGCTGATGTGCCGCGACGTCTGCATTCCGGGCGAGGCGCAGGTATCGCTGCTGCTGCCGGTTGCGCCTGATGGCGTGGCGCCGCCCTCGAAGCAGGCGGCGCTTTTCGATGCGGCGCGCAGGCGCACGCCCTCGGCGCCGCTCGCGGCGCGCGTGGCTGCCGAGGGTAACCGGCTGTCGATCGGCCTCGCGCAACCGCTCGGTGCGGCCGAGTTTTTTCCGTATCGCGAAGGGTTGATCGGCAATGCCGAGCCGCAAGTGCTCTACGCGATGGCCGAGGACGAGCAATCGCCGCGTCGCCTGGATCTCCGGCTGAGCGCCGACGCCGCCCGCGCGTTGGCGTCCAATCCAGCGCTGGCGCTCCAGGCGGCCGAGGGCGTGTTGGTCACGGCGGACCAGGTCTTCGAACTGGGTCCGCTCGCCGCTGCGCCCCGCCTGGCGGGCGGCGTGGAGATTGCCCGAGCGGCGGGCGCGCCCGCCGCCGCTTTGCCGGCAGCCGTCGGCGCGCGATTCCAGCTTCCGGTCCTGGGCACGGCGGCGCGCAACTCCGGCACCGGCTGGCCCGAAGGGCGGCAGGAGTCCTCGGCTGCGGGCCGGACGGCCCCTGGACATGAGCCGGCCACAACCACCAGCAGCATGCTGACCGCGGCTCTGTTTGCCGTGATCGGCGGCCTGATCCTGAATCTGATGCCCTGCGTGTTCCCGGTGATTGGCCTGAAGGTGCTCGGCTTTGCCCGTCATGGCGGTGGCGGCGACGACGCGCAGACGAAGGCTTCCGGGGCCGCCTCGCGCCGCGGCGCCTTCGCCTTCTCGATCGGGGTCCTCGTTTCGTTCTGGCTCCTGGCTGCGCTGCTGCTTGCGCTGAGAGCGGCCGGGCAGGCGGCCGGCTGGGGCTTTCAGCTGCAATCGCCGGTTTTCGTGGCCGCCATGGCCCTGCTGTTCATCGCGATTGCGTTGAACCTCTCCGGGGTATGGGAGGTCGGCATCGCAATGACCCGGCTCGGACAGTACGACCCGGCGATGCATCCCGGAGTGCAATCCGGCGGCGCGCCGCTTGCCGGATCCTTCGGATCGGGCGTCCTGGCCGTGCTGGTTGCCACGCCATGCACGGCGCCGTTCATGGGCTCGGCGCTGGGGTTCACACTTACGGCCACCTACGTGGAGACATTCATCGTCTTCACTGCGCTGGGACTGGGAATGGCGCTGCCGTATCTGCTGCTCGGGGCCTTTCCCGCCTGGCTGCGATGGCTGCCCCGGCCGGGGCGCTGGATGGAGAGCTTCAGGCAGGCGCTCGCGTTTCCGATGTATGCAGCCGCCGCCTGGCTAGCCTGGGTGCTGGGCCAGCAGGTGGGGATCGACGCGGTGCTCGGCCTGGCACTCGGTGCGTTATTGATCGCGCTGGCCGCGTGGTTGTATGGCCGCTTTATCCAGCAGGCACCGACCTCCAGGACCGGTGCGGCGAGCGAACGACGCCGGCGCCGCCTTGCCGGGTCTCTGGCGATCCTTGCCCTTGCGGTCGGTGCGCGGGTGGCGTGGCCGTCGTCGGCGATCTCCGGATCCCTGGCGGTTGCGCCGGCCGACGACGCCTCGAAAGGGGATCTGTCTGCGGACACCTGGCACGCATGGTCGCCCGATGCCGTGGCGCAGGCGCGGGCTGAAGGCCGGCCAGTGTTCGTCGACTTTACCGCCGCCTGGTGCGTGAGCTGCCAGGTCAACAAGCAACTGGTCCTGAAGCGGCGGCCAATCGTCGAGGCGATGCGCCGCGCCGGGGTCCTGCTGCTGCGCGCCGACTGGACCCGCCGTGATCCCGCAATCAGCGCCGAACTCGCTCGAAACGGTCGCAACGGCGTGCCGCTGTATCTGCTGTTCGGCCCTGATGGCAGGCAGCCGACGGTGCTGCCGGAATTGCTGACGAGCGGCATCGTGCTCGACGCCCTGGCGGCGCTGCCTGCAGTGCGCTGATCCGTCGCATCTAATCGCTTCGCTTTCGGTACTGCGCGGGCCAGGGCCGCGCGCACGGCTGTCCCTCGAGCAGGTCTGTGAGGCGATCGATGAGGCGCGCCGCTACCTTGCCGGTGCCGGCGGCGTGACGGCGACCGCGGGCGGGTCGGTGAGGAAGCCGATGCTGGTGATGCCCGCGGTTTGCGCCGCCGACATCACCTCGGCGATCCGCTGATAGCGCGTCTCGCGATCGGCACGCAGGTGCAGGTCCGGCTTCGGCGTTCGGGCGGCGGCTTCATCGAGCCGCGCGGTGAGCGCCGGCAGATCCGGGATGGGCTCGCTATTCCAGAAGATCGTTCCCGAAGAATCGATCGCGAGCAGGATCGTCTCGACCTTGTCGGTCGCACTCGGCGCCTGCACCCGGGGCAGATCGAGCTGGATCGAATGCGTGAGCAAGGGGGCGGTGATGATGAAGATCACCAGCAGCACCAGCATCACGTCGACCATTGGCGTGACGTTGATTTCAGCCATGGGCTGGCTGGTGCGGTCGGGTTCGAGTCCTCCGAACGCCATCGTTTCGTACTCCGGATATGGGATTGGGGGGTTACAGGCGGATCGGCAGGCGGCGGCTCAGCGCACCATTGGTGCGCTGACCAGCGGCGTGGTCGGACCACGCAGCCCGTCGTCGACGTCGGCGTTCCTGACCCGGCTGCCGGTCAACAGGAGCGCGAGCAGGTCGTGGGCGAATCCGTCGAGCTCGGCCAGGGTGACCCGGTTGATCCGCACGAATGCGTTATAGGCGAGCACTGCAGGAATCGCCACCGCCAACCCGGCCGCAGTCATGATGAGCGCCTCACCCACGGGGCCGGCGACCTTGTCCATCAGCACCTGCCCGCCGCTTCCGGCGATCGCCATGAGCGCGTGATAAATTCCCCAGACCGTGCCGAACAGCCCCACGAAAGGCGCCGTGCTGCCTACTGAGGCGAGGAATGTGAGGCCGCTCTCGAGCCGCGAGGATATCTGGGTGATCTCGCCCCGCAGCACGCGCGTGATCATTTCATCCCGATCGATCGATGCGGCGAGGGAGCTATCGGGTCGCATCGATGCGGCGAGCACTGCCTTTTCTGCAAGAGGGAGGAAGACCCGTTCGGTGTCAGCGTGGCGCAGCGTGCCGAGCGCTTCGTCCAGGGCGTGGGCATTCCAGAAGCTTTCGAGCGCCGCCCGTGCGCCGCCCCGCTGCCGCCAGGCGCCCCAGGTCTTCAGCAAGATGAAATACCAGCTGATGATGGACATTGCCAGCAGGAGATAGGCAGTGCCATGCGTTACCACATCGCCTGCCTGCCAGAAGTGCATCAACCCCAATTGCTGTTCCTGCATGCTTTGAATCCTCGTGAATCAGCTATTCAGACGGAAAACCCATTTCCAGTTGCGGTACCACTCGGCAACCGGCTGTCCGTCTACGGTTGCCGGCTGGAAGCGCCACTGCCGAACGGTATCGATCGCCGCCTGATCGAGTCGGTCAAAGCCGCTGGATTGCCTGAGCCGAACCTCGCCCACCCGTCCATCGCGCTCGACGTGGATATCGAGCAGCACGTTGCCTTGTTCGTTCAGGCGCCGGGCCAGCCTGGGATAGGGTGGAGGAACGTTGCCCGCCCAACTCGCGTCGGCGCGCGGGCTCGTGCGAGCCGGCGCCGCCGGTGCATCGGCCATGGGACCGGCAGCAACCGCTTGCCCGTGCTCGGCCGTCGGGGCCCCCGGAGCTGCGACAGGCGCTGGCAGCGGGGCGGGGGCCGGTGTCGGCGGCGGCCCCGATTCACGAGCAATGGGCTCGGGCGCCGGCAAGGGCTTTGGCGCGGGCTTCGGCCTGGGTTTGGGTGCAGGCTTTGGTGCGGGCTTGAGGATGGGCTTCGTGGCCGGCTTCGGCTGCACTGCAGTTTCGGGCACCGGCTCGGGCACCGGGGCGGGGATCGGCACGGGTTCAGGCTCGGGGATCGGCACTGGCTCTGGTGTCGGCACCGGCGCCGGCGCCGGCTCGAGCGTAGGCGGGGGCTCCGGCGCCGGCGAGGGTTCTGGTGCCGGCTCGGGGATCGGAGCCGGTTCAGGCTCGGGGGCTGGCGCCGGTTCAGGCTCGGAGATCGGCACGGGTTCCGGAGGCGGCGCGGGCGCGACGGGCCCCGCGGGGGGAGTTGTTGCGCTGGCTGGCGACAGGGACGCAGGAGGCGCAGCCTCCGGCTCGGGCGGGGCCGCCGAACTCGGCGACGGCAGCAGCGCGATGCGCAACGGTTCCGGCGCCGTATGTTGCACGAGCGACCCCGTGAAGGCGAACACGCCAGCCAGCACGAGGCCGTGCAGCGCCAGCGTGAGAGCGATCGTGATCAGCTTGCGGAAATCCATCGGGCGAATTATATGCGGAACGAGAATTATTCGCATGAAACGCAGCGCCCCGACGGTCGCCGCAGGAAAACCATCCCTCGGGATCGCGCATACTCTTGCGATGAAAGATCGACTCGACCCCGTTGCGGAAAGCGCCAGCGCCGGCAGGCGGGCCTTCGGAATTTCGCTCGCAGCGCTCGCATTGTCGGCCTGCGCAGCGCAGCGCGGCGCAGGCGACAAGGGCCAGTCAGGCAATGCCGCAAGCGGCGAGGATACATCCGGCATGGACGACGATCGCATGGTGCTCGAATCCTTGGTCTCTGCCCGTTTCGCGCTGCTCGGCGAGGTGCACGACAACCCGGCGCTGCACAGGCTCCGACTCGACTGGTTGCAGCGATCGAGCGCAAGGCGACGTTTCGCCATCGCGATGGAACAGTTCGATGTCGTGAACGAGCAGCAACTTGCTGCGGCCGGCGCGGCGATCCGGGCGCGGCGTGCCCGGTATCCGGAGCTCGCACTTGCGCCGCTGGCTCGCGAACTGGCCGAGGCCGGCGGCTTTTCATTCAGCGGCTGGGAATGGCCACTCTACGAACCCGTTCTGGGACTGGCATTGAGCAGCAATCTACCGCTCGTGGCCGCCGATCTGTCGACGCGCGAGGCCGCTGCAATTGCGCGTGGCGAGCCTGGTTCCGGAACCGCCGATTACCGCCCGGCCGGCTGGACCGAATCTGACCAGGCGACGATGGCGGCGGCGATTCGTGATGGCCACTGTGGGCTGTTGCCTGAATCCGCGGTGCCGGGGCTGGTTCGCGCCCAACTTGCGCGGGACCGCACGATGGCGGTGGCGATGCACGAGGCGGCGCGCGAAACCGGCCTGCCGGTGATCCTTCTGGCCGGCAACGGGCATGTTCGCGCCGACATCGGCGTGCCCCGACATCTGCGCGAACTCGAGCCGCACGCAACGATCCTTGCGATCGCCATCGGCGAGCGGGGCGCGACGCCCAATGGCCGCTTCGACCGGATCGTGACGGAGGTGGACCCGATCGCGCGCGAGGACCTCTGTGAGTCGCTGCGCAAGCGCTTCAGCGGGCACGGCGCAGCTCCCGGCTGAATCGGCGGCTCGGGCAGGCGCGTGCGCCTGACCCGACGTCGTGGGCGCGCCTCACCTGACGACGCCGCCAACGGCCACGCTCGGCTCAGCGCAGGCCGAGCACGTCCTGCATGTCGTAAAGTCCATTCGTCCGGCCCGCGAGGAACCGGCAGGCGCGCAAGGCGCCGTATGCGTAGGTCAGGCGGCTGGCCGAGCGATGCGTGATCTCGAGCCGCTCGCCGATGCCGGCGAACATCACGGTATGGTCGCCGACGATGTCGCCCCCACGAACGCTCGCGAAACCGATTGTCGAGGGATCGCGTTCGCCGGTCACGCCCTCGCGAGCGTATACGGCCACCTCTTTCAGCTCGCGCCCCAGCGCGTGCGCGATGACCTCCCCCATGCGCAGCGCGGTGCCCGACGGGGCATCGACCTTGTGGCGGTGATGTGCCTCGATGATCTCGATGTCGTAGCCCGTATCGAGGATTTTCGCGGCAACTTCGAGCAGCTTGAAGGTGACGTTCACGCCGACGCTCATGTTCGGTGCGAACACGATCGGGATGCGCCTTGATGCTGCCGCGATGGCCGCCTTGCCGGCGTCGTCGAAACCGGTAGTGCCGATCACGCACTTCAGGCCCCGTGTGATGCAGGCTTCGAGGTGACGCAGGGTGCCGACCGGGCGCGTGAAGTCGATGAGAAAGCCCGCGTCGGCCAGCGTCTCGTCGATCTCGGCGGAGATGCGAACACCTGTGTGGTGCCCGGCAAACTCTCCAGCGTCCTGGCCAATAGAGGGGGCATCCGGAACATCGATCGCGCCGGTCAACTGCGCATCGCCGGCATCGATCACCGTCTCGATGAGCATGCGCCCCATGCGCCCGGAAGCGCCGGCAATCGCGATTCGCATCGTCATCGGTCAGGAGATCCTTCGACCCTGGATCGGCCGCTCTCGATTTGCGTCCGTGTCGAGGCTGCGGCCCCCGGTTCCGGCGCCGGACCGGCCGCGCCGGCCTGGTAGCCGGGCAGCGCGGGATCGCTCGCATCTTCTCGCAGGGGCAGTGGATCCGCGTCGATCGAGGCGACCGTGTCCTTGTCGAAATGCACCGTGACCCGCCGCCGCTCGGTCTGGCCGCTGGGGTGCTTGAACATGAATACGTAGTCCCATCGGTCGGTATGAAAGACGTCGCTGAGCAGCGGGGTTCCCAGGATGAAGCGGACCTGGTCGCGGGACATCCCCGCGTGAACCTGATCGACCTGCTCGCGGGTCAGGTAGTTGCCCTGCGGCAGGTCGGTGCGGTACGGCTCCAGCAGGCCGCTGCGGCTTGTGTCCTTCGATGCACAACCGAGTGCGCCCAGGATGGCGCCCGCCGCCAGGCAGACCAGCGCCGCGCGAGGCAGGCACGCGCGGCGCCGATCGCGCGAGTCGTCGTTTTCGATGCTTGCAGTATCCGTGTTCATGGAGCCGGTTGCGGCGGGCAGCTGGTGGAAAGCCGATATCATACGTTGACCCGTTCCCGCCCCGGGGGCAGAAGGCAAATGTCCGCGACCAACGAGCTGAAGAGCATGGGCCTGAAGGCCACCTTGCCGCGCCTGAAGATCCTCGAGGTTTTCCAGCACGGCAAGCAGCGCCACATGAGCGCCGAAGACGTCTATCGTGAACTGCTTGCCGAGAACCAGGACATCGGGCTGGCCACCGTGTATCGCGTGCTCACCCAGTTCGAACAGGCCGGATTGCTCAAGCGCAACAACTTCGAGTCCGGCAAGGCGATGTTCGAGCTCGACGAGGGCCAGCACCACGATCATCTGGTATGCCTTCAGTGCGGACGGGTCGAGGAATTCTTCGATGCCGAGATCGAGAGCCGCCAGCAAAAGGTCGCTCGCGACCGGGGCTTCGAGTTGCAGGATCACGCGCTGTCGCTTTACGCGAACTGCGTGCGGATCGACTGCAAGTATCGCCGCGGTTGATCCGGCCCGGCGCCGGATCCGCACCATTGTTCAAACCTGCGCGAGTAGTTCGCGGGCGTGCTCACGAGTGGTGGCGGTGATCTCGGCTCCGCCCAGCATTCGCGCCGTCTCCTCGACGCGTCCGCGGGGGTCGAGCGGCTGGATCCGGCTCGTGGTGTGGTCGCCCGCCGTCTCCTTGCTCACCCGGTAGTGATGGTGCGCCTTGGCGGCCACCTGTGCCAGATGGGTCACGCACAGTACCTGCCGGTCGCCGCCCAGGCGCCGCATCAGCGCCCCGATCGCTTCAGCCACGGCACCGCCCACCCCTGCGTCGGCTTCGTCGAAGATCAGGGTGGGCACGGGGTTGGCCTGTGCAGCGAGCACCGAGATCGCGAGGCCGATGCGCGACAGCTCCCCTCCGGAGGCTACCTTGGCAAGCGCCCGGGGCGTGACGCCGCGGTGCGCGGCTACCCTGAACTCGATCGCGTCGATCCCTGAGGCGCCCGCCTCGGTCGGCTCGCAGACTACTTCAAGCCGCCCGCCCACCATGCCCAGCTCGGGCAGGTGCTGCGAGACGCCGTCGGCCAGGCGTTTGGCAGCCTCGCGCCGGGCCGCCGACAGCGTCGCAGCGAGCGCGTCGAAGCGTTCGCGCGCAAGTTGCGCGCGCGCGCGCAGGGCTTCGATGTCCTGGGCGGCATCGAGTTCGTGCAGGCGTTGTTGCAGCGTTTCGAGCGCCTTCGGGATGGCTTCGGGCGCCAGCCGCAAGCGTCGAGCCGCCTCGAAGATCGCGCTGATGCGATGCTCGGTGCGCGCCAGCCGCTCCGGGTCCAGGTCGACGCGTTCGGCATAGGCGGAGAGCATCGAGGCGGCTTCGTCGATCTGGATCGCTGCGCTATCGATCAATTCGACCGCCTCGCTCAGCCGGTTGTCGATCGCAGCGAGCGGGCGCAGACGCTGCAGCAACGGATGAAGGCGAGTGCTCAGCGCGTCGTCGCTATCGGCGAGCGCCAGGGCCGCGCCCTGCGTGCCTTCGATGAGCGAGGCGCTGTGCGCGAGTCTTTTCTGCTCGTCGCCGAGCGCTTCCCACTCCCCCGGCTCGAGCTTCAACTGTTCGAGTTCACCTGCCTGCCAGAGCAGTCGCTCGCGCTCGAGAGCGATCTCGCGCTGTCCCGACTCGGCCGACTCCAGGTCGCGAGCAAGCGCACGCCAGGCCGTCCAGGCCTCGCCGATGGCGCGGGTATCGTCGGTGAGCCCCGCAAACGCATCGAGCAGCAAGCGCTGGCCGTCGGTTCGCAGTAACGATTGCGCGGCGTGCTGACCGTGGATGTCGACCAGGCGTTCGCTGATTTCACGCAGCAGCGACGCCGTGGCCGGATGACCGTTCACCAGTGCACGCGAGCGTCCGTCGGCATCGACCAGCCGCCGCAGCATCACGCTGCCCGGGTCGCCGCTCAGTTCGCGCTCTGCCAGCCAGACGTCGAGCGGGTCGTCGCTGCTGAACAGGGCACTGATGTCGGCGCGCGCAGCGCCCTCGCGCACGACGCCGGAGTCCGCGCGCGCTCCCATGGCGAGCCCCAGGGCATCGAGCAGGATCGATTTGCCGGCGCCGGTTTCACCGGACAAGGCAGTGAATCCTTCGCCGAACTCGAGTTCGGCCTCGTCGACGATCACGAAATCGCGCAGGTGCAGGCTCAGCAGCATGATCGGCGACGGCGGTCCTCAGCGATTCGCCGCCCGCAAGACCGGCGTTTCGTGCCAGTTCAGCTTCGCGCGCAAGGTGCTGTAATGGCTGTAGGCCGGCGGGTGCAGGAAGCGGGAGCGAAACGGCGCACGCTGCACCACGATATCGTCGCCGACCTGCAGATCGCTGAACACCTGCATGTCGCCAGCAACGCGCGGCTCGCGTCCTTCGATGACGCGAATCGTGATCGTGACGTCGTCGGGCAGCACGATCGGCCGGTTCGAGAGCGAGTGCGGCGCCACCGGCACCATCACCAGGCCCTGCAGTTGCGGATGCAGGATCGGCCCGCTTGCGGATAGCGCGTAGGCGGTGGAGCCGGTGGGCGTTGCCACGATCAGGCCGTCGGCGCGCTGGCTGTACATATAGAGGTCGTCGACATGCACCTGCAACTCGATCATCCCGGTGCGCGACGAGCGGTTCACCACCACGTCGTTGAGCGCCAGTTCGTTCCACACGACCTCTTCGTTTCGCACCACCCGCGCGATGAGCAGGGTGCGCTCCTCGGCCAGGTAGTCGCCGTCGAGGATCGCGCCGAGCGCCTCGTTCCACGTATCGAGTCCGATGTCGGTGATGAATCCGAGCCGTCCGTGGTTGATGCCAACGAGCGGCACCTCATAGGGAGATAGTTCGCGCGCCAGGCCGAGCATCGTGCCGTCGCCGCCGACGGAGATCGCCAGGTCGGCGCGGTGGCCGATGTCTTCGAGGTCGGCGGCGTAGCCCGGGCAGCCGATCGACTCGGCGGTGCGCCGCTCGAGCAGCACCGCCAGCCCGCGTGCGCGCAGGAACGCGCCGATCTGCGCAAGCGACGCCGCCACTTCGGGCGTCTGGTAGCGCCCGGCCAGCGCAACGGTTCGAAATGGTTCTCTCATCGAGTGGCATTACACCACAACCCCCGTGCGCCGCCGACACAATTCTGGCCGGCAAGGCCGAGGATCCTTAGAATGACGAGATGCTCGACGCTCGCGCCCGGACGCTTCTGAAAACTCTCATCGAACGCTATATCGCCGACGGCCAGCCGGTCGGCTCTCGCACCCTGTCGCGTCATTCCGGACTCGACCTGTCGCCGGCCACGATCCGCAACGTGATGGCCGATCTCGCCGATCTCGGACTGATCAGCAGTCCGCACACGTCGGCGGGTCGCGTGCCGACGCCGCGCGGTTATCGGTTGTTCGTCGACCGCTTGCTGACCGTGCAACCCCTGAAGGTCGAGCGGATCGCAGAAATCGAGGGCCGTCTGTTGTCCGACGAACCGCAGCGGATCCTGTCGAGCGCGGCCGCGTTGCTGTCGAGTTTCTCGCATTTCGCTGGCGTCGTCATGACGCCGAAGCGTGCTTCGCTGTTTCGCCAGGTCGAATTCCTGCGTCTGTCCGACCGGCGCCTGTTGCTGATCATCGTCACCCCCGAGGGCGACGTGCAGAACCGGATCCTGAACAGCGAGCGCGACTACACACTGTCGGAGCTCATCGAGGCGACCAACTACATCAATGCGAATTTTGCCGGGCTGGAGTTCTCCACGATCCGCGAGCGCCTGGAGCATGAACTGATCGCCTTGCGCCAGGACATCACGGTGCTGATGCAAAGGGCGGTCGAGGTCAGCACGCGCGCGCTCACCGAAGTCGCGGACCCGGTCGTGATCTTCGGCGAGCACAACCTGGTCGGGGTCGCCGAGTTGTCCGACAACGTCGAGCGCATGCGCCGCCTGTTCGACCTCTTCGAGCAGAAAACGGCGCTTGCCGAGCTGCTCGACGCTTCCAGTCACGCACCGGGGGTGCAGATTTTCATTGGCGGCGAGTCGGCGCTCGTGCCGATGGATCAGCTGAGCGTGGTGGTGGCGCCCTACGAGTCCGACGGCCGCATCATCGGAACGCTCGGTGTCATCGGCCCGACCCGCATGGCCTATGAGCGCGTGATCCCGATCGTCGACATGACCGCAAGGCTCGTGTCGTCGGCACTGAGCCACGGCGGCTCGAACAGCGGCCGCGGCGATCCGTCGGGCCGCGCCCACGACGCAGGTTGAACCGGGTGCCTTCCTTCAGCGCCGCCGGGGCGTTCGATCATTCGGCACCGTTGCGAACGGGCGTGCTGCTCTTGCAGCTCGGCACCCCCGATGCGCCCGAGCCGGCCGCGCTGCGCCGCTACCTGGGCGAATTTCTTTCCGATCCCCGGGTCATCGAGATTCCCGCGGCGCTGTGGCAACCGATCCTGCACGGAATCATCCTGCGCACCCGGCCAGCCCGCTCGGCGCGCAAGTACGCATCGATCTGGACTGCCGAGGGTTCGCCGCTGATGGTGAACACCGTGAAGCAGACAGCGCTGCTGCGCGGCTGGCTGGGTAGTGGCGGCCATGAAGTCGAGGTAGCGTTTGCGATGCGCTACGGCAAGCCGTCGATCGCATCGGTGTTGCGGCAGCTGCGCGAGCGCAATGTGCGCCGGCTGCTCTTGCTGCCCCTTTATCCGCAATATTCCAGCGCGACGTCGGCCACCGCATTCGATGAGGTGGCGCGCGAGTTGGCCGGGTGGCGAAATCAGCCTGAACTGCGCCTGGTGCGCGACTTCCACGACGACCCCGGCTGGCTCGAGGCGATTGCGCAGCACGTGCGCGCCAGCTGGCAGCACGATGGCCCGCCCGCGCGGCTCGTCATGAGCTTTCATGGCATGCCCAGGCGCACCTTGCTCGCGGGCGATCCTTATCACTGTGAATGCCTCGCCAGTGGCCGGCTTCTCGCGGAGCGACTGGGTCTGCGCCGCGAAGACTGGGTCGCGACCTTCCAGTCGCGTTTCGGCCGCGCCGAATGGCTGCAGCCCTACACCGAGCCCACGCTTCGCGAGCTCGGCCGCGCCGGTGTACGGCGGGTGGACGTGATCTGCCCCGGCTTCGTCTCGGACTGCCTGGAAACGCTCGAGGAAATTGCGATGGAAGGCAAGCAGGCCTTCATCGAGAGCGGGGGCCAGGACTTTCGCTACATCGATTGCCTCAACGACTCTCCGCCGTTCGTCGATGCGCTCGGTACGCTCGCCTTGCGCCACATGGCCGGTTGGCCCACGGCGAGACCCGATGCGCAACAGGCGGCCCAGCGCGATGATGCGCTCGCGAGCCGCCGCGAGCGGGCGCTGGACGCGGGCGCCAGCGCCTGATCCGGGGTGAACCGGTTACGCCTGGGGCGGAATCCGCAGCACCTGGCCGGGATAGATCTTGTCCGGATGCGTGAGCATCGGCCGGTTCGCCTCGAAGATCGGGTTGTAGGCGTTTGCGTTGCCGTAGAACTGCTTGGCGATTTTCGAGAGCGTATCGCCGCTGACCACGGTGTAGAACTTTGCCTCGCCTTCGCTGTTCCTCACGGTCATCTGATCGTTGACCTTGTCCACGCCAGCAACGTTGCCGCAGCAAAGCACGATCTTTTCGCGCGTCGCCTGATCGGCGGCTTCGCCGGAGACGGTGGCGGTGGCGGTGCCAGCGTCGAACCCGACCTTCAGATCCGTGGCCGCAAGCTTCATCGCGCCGATATAGTCTTCAATGGCCTTGGCCGCCGCCTCGTCGGGATCCGCAGCCGGTGTGGCTGCATGGGCGTTGCCCTTGCCGAACAGCTTTTCGCCGGCGTCATGAATGAATGAAATCAGTCCCATCGATGGTTCTCCTGGTTGCAGGGGCACACGGCGGGGCGGCTCCGGAAAAGGGCCGCTCAGGCTGCTGCATGCGACCATCAGGGTAATGCATCGCCAGCGCCGGCGCTTGCTGGCTGTGCGGCGCTGCAGTCGCTCGGGCCGGGCTTGAAGGTCGAGCGATCGCCCCCAACATCTTGTCTTTGGGCTGCCGGCTCTTTGGGCTGCCGGCTATTGGCAGCAACGAGTTCGGGATTCACGAGTCACGATTCAAACGAGGAAGCGAATGATCGACGAGCGTGCTTCAACGCCGGGGCAGAACGGGCAGGATCCGGTTGCGGGTCCGCCGCGCAGCGCTGAGCGCCGCCAGGAACAAAACGCCAGCCAGGACCGTGGGCAACTTCCCGAAGGGGTTCCGGCCCCTGCGCCGGGGCAGGACCCGGGTCAGGCGCAGGAGTCGAGTGTCGCGAGCACTCGATCGGGGAGCGCCGATCCGGGTCAGAATCCCGGCCCGGCCCGGCTCGCAGAGATGCAGGCCAAGTTCGCTGCCCTGCAGGAGCAGTATCTTCGCGCGGTGGCCGAAACCGAGAACGTGCGGCGCCGCTCGCAGGAGGATGTCGCCAGGGCGCGCAAATACGGAATCGAAACCTTTGCAGAGAGCCTTCTGCCGGTGCGCGACAGCCTCGAACTGGCCCTGAATGCCGATGCCCCATCGGTCGAGAACCTCAAGGAAGGGGTGGATGTCACCCTGCGCCAACTGACCCAGGCGTTCGAGAAAAACCGGCTGGTGCAGATCGATCCGCGCGGCCAGAGGTTCGATCCCAACCTGCACCAGGCGATCACCGTAGTGCCGGGCGACTCCGTCAAGCCGGCGGTCGCGCCCAACCATGTGGTCTCGGTGCTCCAGAAGGGCTATCTGATCAACGACCGTGTGCTGCGGCCCGCGCTGGTTACGGTGGCGCAGGCTTGAATTCCGGCTCTCCACACGCATCTTCGACTACAACAAACCAAGATTTCGAGGAATAAACGAAATGGCCAAGATCATAGGCATCGACCTGGGCACGACAAACTCGTGCGTGGCAATCATGGAGGGCGGTCAGCCCAAGGTGATCGAGAACTCCGAAGGCGCGCGCACCACGCCTTCGATCATCGCCTACATGGAAGATGGGGAAATCCTGGTCGGCGCGCCGGCCAAGCGCCAGGCGGTGACCAATCCTCGCAACACCCTCTACGCCATCAAGCGGCTGATCGGGCGCAAGTTCGATGACAAGGAGGTGCAGAAGGACAAGGGCCTGATGCCCTTCGAGATCATGCGCGCCGACAACGGTGATGCCTGGGTGAAGGTACGCGACAAGAAGCTCGCGCCGCCGCAGGTGTCAGCCGAAGTGCTGCGCAAGATGAAGAAGACCGCCGAGGACTACCTGGGCGAACCTGTCACCGAAGCCGTGATTACCGTGCCGGCCTACTTCAATGACAGTCAGCGCCAGGCCACCAAGGATGCCGGCCGGATCGCTGGCCTCGAGGTCAAGCGGATCATCAACGAGCCCACGGCGGCCGCGCTCGCCTTCGGCCTGGACAAGGGAGGCCGCAAGGACCGCAAGATCGCGGTCTACGACCTGGGCGGCGGCACCTTCGATATTTCGATCATCGAGATCGCAGATGTGGAAGGCGAGCAGCAGTTCGAGGTGCTCTCGACCAATGGCGACACTTTCCTGGGCGGTGAGGATTTCGACCAGCGCATCATCGATTACGTCATTTCCGAATTCAAGAAAGACCAGGGCGTCGATCTGTCCAAGGACGTGCTTGCCTTGCAGCGCCTGAAAGAGGCTGCCGAGAAGGCCAAGATCGAGTTGTCCTCGGCTCAGCAGACCGAGTTCAACCTGCCCTACATCACGGCCGACGCGAGCGGCCCCAAGCACCTGAACCTGAAGATTACCCGCGCCAGGTTCGAGGCGCTGGTGGAGGATCTGATCGCGCGCACGATCGAACCTTGCCGCATTGCGCTCAAGGATGCCGGATTGAAGACCTCGGACATCGAAGACGTGATCCTGGTCGGCGGCATGACCCGCATGCCCAAGGTGCAGGAGAAGGTCAAGGAGTTCTTCGGCAAGGAGCCGCGCAAGGACGTGAACGCCGATGAAGCGGTCGCCGTCGGCGCCGCAGTGCAGGGCGCGGTGCTCTCGGGCGAGCGCAAGGACGTGCTGCTGCTCGATGTCACGCCGCTGTCGCTCGGCATCGAGACGCTGGGCGGAGTCATGACCAAGATGATCCAGAAGAACACCACGATCCCGACCAAGTTCGCGCAGACCTTCTCCACGGCCGACGACAACCAGCCGGCGGTCACGATCAAGGTCTTCCAGGGCGAGCGCGAGGTCGCTTCGGGGAACAAGCTGCTCGGCGAATTCAACCTCGAGGGCATTCCCCCGGCGGCGCGTGGCACGCCGCAGATCGAAGTCACCTTCGACATCGATGCCAACGGCATCCTGCATGTGTCGGCCAAGGACAAGGCGACCGGCAAGGAAAACAAGATCACGATCAAGGCCAATTCGGGCCTGTCCGAAGGCGAGATCGACAAGATGGTGAAGGACGCCGAGGCGAACGCCGAAGACGACCACCGCCGCGTCGAAGTGGCGCTGGCGCGCAATCAGGGCGATGCGCTGGTCCACTCCGTGAGGAAATCGCTCGCCGAACACGGCGACAAGATCGATGCTGGCGAGAAGTCGAAGATCGAGGATGCGATCAAGGCCGCCGAAGAGGCGCTCAAGACCGAGGACAAGAGCGAGATCGAGGCAAAGACCAACGCATTGATGACCGCGTCGCAGAAGCTCGGTGAGATGATGTACGCCGACAAGGCCGAGGCGGGCGCCGGTCCGGCGGGAGGCCCTGGGGGTGGGGCGGGTGGTGCTGGCGCCGCGGCGGGTGCGTCCGCCGGCGGCTCGGCAGAGGCCGGGCGTGCGAGCGACGACGATGTGGTCGACGCCGACTTCAAGGAAGTCAAGCGCGACGCCTGATTTCCAGGCATTGCCATGGCGTCGCTTTCCGGATTCGACCCGCTCGTCGAGTCCGGAAAGCGATTTGGTTATCTGAACGACAAAGAGGAGCTGCGGAAGACGCTGGATGACGCAGGCGGGAACCTTTCCCGCCTTTTTCCTTTCCCCTTCCCCGCAAGAAATGGCAAAGCGCGACTATTACGATGTGCTCGGCGTCGCCAAGAACGCCGGCGACGACGAGCTGAAAAAGGCCTACCGCAAGCTGGCCATGAAGTTTCACCCGGATCGCAGCGACAGCAAAGACGCCGAGGCCAAGTTCAAGGAGGCGAAGGAAGCCTACGAGATGCTGTCCGACCCGCGAAAACGCGAGGCCTACGACCGCTTCGGACACGCCGGGGTCGACCCGAACGGGATTGGAGCGGGCGCTGCAGCGGGCGCGGCAGGGTACGGCGGCGGCGGATTTGCCGATGTATTCGGCGATATCTTCGGCGATATCTTCGGTGGGGCCCGGCAGGCCGGCCAGGGCAGGACAGCGGTCTATCGCGGCGCCGACCTGCGCTACGCAATGGAGATTACGCTCGAGCAGGCTGCGCGCGGCTACACGACCGAGATCCGGGTGCCGAGTTGGGAAAGCTGCGAAGTTTGCGGTGGCAGCGGCGCCAAGCCCGGCACCAAGCCGAAGGTTTGCGGAACCTGCAACGGCCAGGGCGCGGTCCGGGTGCAGCAGGGCTTCTTCTCGATACAGCAGACTTGCCCGACCTGTCACGGTTCCGGCAAGGTGATTCCTGATCCGTGCACGGCCTGCGATGGCCTCGGCCGGGTCAAGTTGAACAAGACGCTCGAAGTGAAGATTCCTTCGGGTGTCGACGACGGCATGCGGATTCGCTCCGCCGGTAACGGCGAGCCGGGTCTGAACGGCGGGCCACCGGGAGACCTGTATGTCGAGTTGCGTGTCAAGGAGCACCAGGTGTTCCAGCGCGATGGCGACGACCTGCACTGCGAGGTGCCGATCGGCATGGTGATCGCGGCGCTGGGCGGACAGATCGAGGTGCCCACCCTCGAGGGCAAGGTCGAGATCGAGTTGCCCGAAGGCACGCAGTCCGGCAAGCAGTTCCGGTTGCGCGGCAAGGGCATCAAGGGATTGCGTTCCAGCTACCCGGGCGATCTGTACGCGCATGTCGCCGTCGAGACTCCGGTGCGCCTCACTGAGCACCAGAAGAAACTGTTGCGCGAACTCGATGCATCACTGACCGACCCGAAGCACAGCCCCCAGACCCGCGGCTGGATGGACCGGGTCAAGGAATTTTTCCAGTAGCGCCAGCGTCAACGATGGCTCCTGTCGGTCCACTCCCCGTTACCGCAGCTGTCGAACGAGGCGCAGCAGGTGTCGGGCCTGCTGCAGGCGTCGTCCGCGCCGACCGAGGCGCGCAGCCGGCTCGAGGCGGAAATACCGAAGTGGGCGGCGCGGATCAAGGAGCGTGGCATCGCCGCGAACTGAACTCCGATGAGCGACGACGCGCTTTTTCCCGGGTTTGAGCACCGGCGCGTCGCCACCGACCACGGGGTGCAGATTCATGCCGTCGCCGGGGCATTCGCTCTACAGCAGGCGCGCGATGGCGAATGCGCTGACCGAACCCGCGAACCCCGTTTCTTCCTGAACACGATGAGACCCCGATGACTCGCACTGTCGCTGAAAAACGCGCTGCTTTTCGCGCCCTCCACGCTGAGGGGTGCTTCGTGCTGCCCAATCCCTGGGATGTCGGCAGCGCCCGCTATTTGAGGAGTCTGGGTTTCAAGGCTCTCGCGACGACGAGTTCGGGCTTTGCCTGGTCGCATGGCCATCCCGACGGGTCCCTCTCGCGGGACGTGACTCTCGCACATCTGCGAGACATCATTTCGGCGACGGACCTGCCCGTGAACGCAGACTTTGAAAACGGCTTTGCGGCCGTTGCGGAAGGCGTGGCGGAAAGCGTGCGACTGGCGATCGGCACCGGCGTGGCGGGACTGTCGATCGAGGACTCGACTGGCGATGCCGCCAATCCGCTCTTTAGCATCGACGTTGCGGCCGCACGGCTTCGCGCCGCCCGTAGAGCGATCGATGAGGCCGGCGGGGACACGCTCCTGGTGGGTCGTGCAGAAAATTTCATCGTCGGGCGGCCGGACCTCGACGACACTGTCACCAGGCTTCGGGCCTACTCGGATGCGGGGGCTGACTGCCTCTATGCGCCAGGTATTCACACTCGGGAGCAGATCGCGACCGTGGTCGCTGCCGTGGCTCCGAAGCCGGTCAATCTCCTCGTCGGATCAAGCGGCGGCCTCACCATGAAGGAGATCGCCGAGTTGGGCGTGAGACGGATCAGCGTCGGCGGCGCCCTTGCGCGCACGGCTTGGGGCGGCTTCATGCGCGCGGCGCTTTCGATTGCGAATGAGGGCCGGTTCGACGGCTTCGCAGGCGCCGCGTCGGGTGATGAACTCAATCGGTTCTTCCGGATGAGTGGCGACGGGTGTTGAACACGGTCGCTCGCGCTGATGGAAGCGTCGGAGCACAGCGGGAAGGTTGTGCTGAAGGTATTGGGGATAATCCCGGACGGGTCATCCCGCAAAGGTTGCGCTCCGATCCGGACAAGGTCAGAATACTTGGGGCACCCCTTCCAAAGGAAGGCCATGCATCGCACCACGGTCTTCGAAGCCCGCACGATCCTCACCATGAATCCGATGCAGCCGCGCGCCACGCATGTGGCGGTGCGCGGCGGTCGAGTCCTCGCGGTCGGCTCGCTCGAGCGGGTGCGGGAATGGGGCGAGTTCGAGCTCGATAGGCGCTTCGCCGACAGGATCCTGATGCCCGGTCTCGTCGAGGGCCACTCGCATTTGATGGCAGGTGGTCTTTGGCAGTTTCCGTTCGTTGGCTATCACGCCCGAACGGCGCCCGACGGCAAGGTGTGGGCGGCCTGCCGCAATTTCGACGAGGTGGTGAGCCGCCTCTCGGAGATCGAAGCGCGGATGGACGATCCGTCCCGGCCCCTGATGGCCTGGGGATTCGACCCGATCTTCTTCGGCACCGAACGGATGACGGTGCGGCACCTGGATCGCGTCTCGGCCACGCGCCCCGTCGTCATTTATCACGCGAGCCTGCACCTGATGAACGTGAATTCCGCTGCGTTGCAACAGGCCGGCATCACGCGCGATACCGAAATCGAAGGCATCGCCCGCTTCGACGACGGAGAGCCGACCGGTGAGTTGCAGGAGTTCGCGGCCATGTTCCCGGTCGCGCGCCTCACCGGAAACATCTTCGACGTCGCGGGCACCACGCCGCAAAGCCTGCGGCTCTTCGGTCAGAGTGCGCAACTGGCCGGGGTCACGACCGCCACCGATCTCCTGAACGATCTGTCGCCGGCCAATCTCGAAGTGCTGCGCAACGCCACCGCCGACCCGGACTTCCCCGTTCGGCTGGTGCCGGCCTACAGCGGGCTCGGAGGTTCGGTGTCGCGCGAAGAGGGCGTGGCGCGCGTGCGCGAATGCATGGCTGCCAATAACGACATGCTGCACTTCGGCCTGGTGAAGATCATCTCCGACGGCTCGATCCAGGGCTTCACCGCTCGCGTTCGGTGGCCGGGCTACTTCAACGGCCACCCCAACGGCATCTGGATCCAGCCGCCCGCGGAGTTGCTGGCCATGATCGCCGACTTCCACGCCGCCGGCCTGCAGTTGCACATCCACACGAACGGCGACGAAGCTACCCAGGTTGCGATCGACGGCATTGAACGGGCGCTTGCGGATCATCCGAGGGCCGATCACCGCCACACTCTGCAGCACTGCCAGATGGCCGATGACGCCCAGTTCCGTCGCATGGGCCGCCTCGGAATCTGCGCGAACCTTTTCGCCAATCACATCTACTATTGGGGCGATGCCCACCGCACGCTCACGATGGGGCCGGATCGCTCGCAGCGGATGGACGCCTGCGCCACCGCGCTGAGGCACGGCGTGCCGCTGGCCATCCACTCCGATGCGCCGATCACGCCGTTGGGGCCCCTGTTCACCGCATGGTGCGCGGTGAACCGCCTCACCTCGTCGGGGCACGTTCTCGGCGAAAACGAGCGCATCAGCGTGGCCGATGCGCTATACGCGATCACCATGGGTGCTGCGTTCACGCTGCGGCTCGACGACCGCATCGGTTCCATCGAAGTCGGCAAATTCGCCGACTTCTGCGTACTCGAGGAGGATCCATCGGCCGTGGCGCCCGCGGCGCTCGCGGACGTGCGCATCAATGGTACGGTCGTCGGCGGTCGCGTTCTCCCTCTGCCCGGCAGTTTGCCGCCCGCCTGATGCCGTCGTCGCCCGCTCTTGCCCGGGCGCGCTTGCCGCTGACCGTCATCGGCGGCTTTCTCGGCGCGGGCAAGACCACGTTGCTGAACCGGTTGCTCGGCGAGTCGCGGGGCCGGCGCCTGGCGGTGCTCGTCAACGACTTCGGCGCGCTCAACATCGACGCGGAACTCGTCGCCTCCAATACCGGCCAGACAATTGCGCTCACCAACGGCTGTGTCTGCTGCTCGATCGGCGACGACCTGACGAGGGCGCTGATCGGCGTGCTCGAGTCGCCGGCTCCGTTCGACGCGGTGTTGATCGAAGCGAGTGGTGTCTCCGACCCCTGGCGCATCGCCCAGGTGGGGCTGGCCGACCCGGGACTGAGCCTGGATGGCGTCATCGTGCTGCTCGACGCAAGCGCTTGCCTGGCGCACGCGTCCGATCCGCTGCTCGCCGATTCATTGCAGCGACAGATCGAGGCGGCAGATCTCATCGTGGTCAACAAGATCGATCTTGTCGACGACGCCGAACGGCAGCGGGTACTCGACTGGCTCAGCTCGGTGGCGTGCGCGACACCCCGGATCGAAACCGCACAGGCCGCCGTCCCGCTGCCGCTGCTTACCGGCAGTGCCTTGTCGTTCGGTGCTCACGAACGGGTGCGCCTTCATGGGGTCGACCCCGCCGGGTCCCCCCGGGCCGCGGCCCCCGTGGCAGTAGGCGAGGAAGAGCACCATCATGATCACGCGGGGGTCTTCGAGGCGTGGTCGTTGCAGCCTCAGGAGGAGTTCTCGGCGAAGGCGCTGCGCGCATTGCTGCGCGCGATGCCGGCCGGCGTGCTGCGACTGAAGGGCGTGTTGCGCACGGATGAACACGGGTGGGCCGAACTGCAGTTCGCCGGCCGGCACGGGTCGCTGCGCAAGGCGCTCGCGGTGCCCGCATCGGGGCCTGCCGTCGTCGCCATCGGATTGCGGCACCGATTGCCGGCGCCCGCGCTCGACGCCGCCTTCGATGCAAGTCGCTCCGCCTCGAGTTGACCGGTTACCTGGAACCAGCACAAGACTAGAAAGGGGATCAAGATGGACGCGAGAATCCGCAAGAGTGTGGCCATAAGCCTCGGGTTGCCTGCCCTCGGAGTGTTGGTGGTCTTGCCCCTGCTCGCCAATACCCAGATTCACCTGTTCGGAATGCCGCTCCTGTTCGTGTGGATCTTCCTGATGTTTCCCCTCACTTCGCTGTGCCTGTGGCTCGCCTGGCGCATCGACGAACCGCACTATCGTGAGACGCCGAGTCAGCCTTCCGGGGAGAACCGGTGATGTTGTCCATCATCTTCTTCTCGATCCTCGGCCTGTCGGTCGTGATCGCGCTGGCTGCGCGCCTGGGCTCGAAGAACATGACGATCGGGGAGTTCCTGGTCGGAGGTCGCTCGTTCCCAGCGTGGCTGCTCTACTTTCTGGCCGTCGGCGAGATCTACAGCATCGGCACGATGATCGGGCTGCCCAGCGGCGTGTACGCGCACGGAGCGCGCGATGCCGTCTGGTTCCTGGGCTACATCCTGTTGGCGTATCCGCTCGGGTACCTGATCGGCCCGCTGATCTGGCGGGCCGGGGTCCGGTACAACGCCATGACCATTCCGGACGTCTTCGGCAGCCATTTCGAGAGCCGCACCCTGGAGATCGTCACCGCCGTGGCGCTGCTGGTGGCGTTCGTGCCGTGGGGCCAGTACCAGTTCATCGGCCTGCAGGTCGTGCTCGGAGCGCTCGGCTTGCCGATGTCTCCGGTGCAGTCGGTGATCCTCGCAGGAGTGATCGCCTTTCTGTATCTCGTCGTGTCGGGCGTGCGCTCGCCCGCGTTCGTGGCCATCCTGAAGGACTCCCTGATGCTGGTCGGCATTGTGGCCGTCGGGCTCATTGCCACGCATGCAGCCGGCGGAGTCGCCCCCGTCTTCGACAAGGCCCATATCGCGCCCGCGATGATCACCCTGTCCGGATCAGGGCTCACCTTCACGATTTCCACGATCGTGATCCAGAGCATCACGTTCTATCTCGGCTTTTCCGCGGGGTTTCTGTTCACCGCCAAGTCTGAACGCGCGATCAAGTCGTCGACCGTCTGGATGCCGCTGTACATGCTGATGTACCCGTTTCTGATCGTCGCCTCCTTCTACGCCGTCTCCGCGTACCCGGGCCTGTCCGACGCGAATACAGTCTTCATGAAGGTCGCCACCGATCTGATGCCGGAATGGCTCGTCGGCATCATCGCCGCAGGCGCCGGCCTTTCGGGCCTCCTGGTGCTGGCCACGACCTCGCTGATGATCGGCGGAACCGTGACCCGCAATCTCGCGCCGCACGTGCGCCCCGAGATGCAGAAGCACGTCTCCAACTTCGTGATCGCGGTGTATCTCGTGATCGCAGCGGTCATGACCCTCACGGCCTCGACCCTGATGCTCACCGTGCTCAACCTCACCTACTACCTGCTCGGGCAGTTCGTTCCCGGCTGGATCGCGCTGATGTTCTTCCGCCGGGTCAAGGCCTCGGCCGTGTCGGCGGGAATCATTGTCGGTCTGATCGTCGCCATCGCCTTCTACGTGACCAAGCCCGACCTCGGCGGGATCAACGCGGGGTTGATCGCTGTCCTCGTGAATTTCGCGGTGATGATGGGAGTCAGCCTGGTGGGCGAACGGGTCGATCGTCAGCCGATGTGCGACTGGTCGGCGGAGAAGGAACGCAACGGCGCCGCTGCTGTGTGAGGCAGGCCCGGGACGAGCACCCGTTCACTACCATGTTCGGTCGCGTGGAGAAGGTCGACACCCCGGATCCGCATACCGCCATCATTCGCCTGAGCAAGCCGCATCCCGCGCCATCGTGCTCGCGATGTCGCCGGCCCTTTGTCCGATCCTGCCCAAGCACATCTACGGCGACGGTCAGGATCTGAAGACGCATCCTCGCAACTCGCAGGATGTCGTTGGCTCGGGGCCGTTCAAATTGGCCGAATATCAATCGGGTCGGCGCATCGTATTGGAACGCTTCGACAAGTTCTTCCTCGAAGGCAAGCCTTACCTGGACAAGGTGATCATCAGCATCCACCCGGACTCCTCGAACCTCATGCTCGGCCTGCAGCGCGGCGACCTCCAGATGCCGTGGTATTGCCGGGCTTCCATGGCATGCCGCCGCTCGGCGAGCGGCTCGATGACCAGCAGGTTGCCGACGTCATCAACTTCACACGCACGAATTTTGGCGATCAGTACCAAGACACCGTGACTGCGGACGACGTGAAACAAATGCGATAGCTGCCCCTGATCGCCTACCGATCCCACAAGGAGTTCCATATGAAATCATCCGTCGCCTGCGCGTCAATCGGAACGATGATCGCTGTCGGTGTGCTGTCCGTCGTGACGGGATGCGCAGCACCGGGCGCCGGGGTCGACGTGGTGCGGCATCGCACGCCGGGGTCGAGCTTCCCGATTGCCGCCGCGGTCGAAGTGCCTGCAGGCGCGACAACGATCTACCTTTCCGGCCAGGTGCCCCCCATGACGGACCCGTCCCGAGCCTGAATGGAAGAAAGTCAAGATGCGCGAGCTCCCGCTCGGCCGGTTTGGCACCGCGGAAGAAGTCGCACCGAGCGCGCTCTTGCTGGCGAGTGAGCCCGGCGGTAATCTTTTCGTTGGCCAAACCCTCGGCCCGAACAGCGGCGATGTCATGCCGTGAGATGCCGGCAAGCTCTCACAGAATTACGAGGCAGAAGTCAGCAACACCCGGAAGGAGCGGGAGCGCGGTCGGCACGCCGCTGCATCGGGTGGCAACCCGCGGAAACGCGTTGCGTCTAATGCTCGAGCAGGCCGTCGCACTTCAGACTTGAGGGCGCCCAGCTATGGAGCGCAAAGTGCCCAGAATTTCCTCACCTGATGAAAAGCAGACCTTTTCATGGTTTGTCTTGGGCCTGATGGCGAGTATCACCTTCGTGGGGATTCTGTCCGAGCTGGTGCCGTCGGGCATTTTGCCGCAGATGACCGAGGGGCTGGGCGTTGAGGAAAGCGAGGTGGGCTTTCTGGTCGGTGTGTATGCATTGGCTTCCGCCGTTGCCGCCATCCCGCTGATCAGCGCCACCCTGGCGTTCAATCGCAAGACGCTGCTGATGGTGCTGCTGGTCGGCTTTGCGATCTCCAATATAGTCGTCGGCCTCTCATCTTCCTATTCGATCATCATCGCATCGCGCATCGTCGGCGGCATTTGCGCGGGCGTGATGTGGCCGATGATCGCAGCCTACGGCACGCGACTGGTCCCCGAGAACATGCATGGCAAGGCCATCACGGTCATCATGTCGGGCAACACCCTGGGCATCAGCATCGGCCTTCCGGTGATGACGACGATTGGCCTCACCTTTGGCTGGCGCAGCGTCTTCCTGGTCCTCGGCGCAATTGTCGCAGTTATTGCCGCGCTGTCGTATTTCTATCTGCCTGCGGTGGAAGGTGAGAAGCTCAGCAGGAGCAATTCGCCCCTGGCGGTGCTGAAAATGCCGTCGATGCTGATCGTCCTGCTGTTGACCTTTCTGTCGGTCGCGGCCCACTACGGCATCTACACCTACATCACCTTGCTGGTGGAGTTGATCGGCTTCAAGGGTGGCATTGGCGTGGCGCTACTGGTCTTCGGAATCGGCTCGGTGATTTCGGTGATTGTTTCTGCGAAATACATCGACGCCTATTTGCGCCCGCTGATCGTGGCGATGCTCGGCATTGGCGCGATTTCGATGGCCATGTTCCTTGCCTTCAAAGGGGCTATAGGCATCTCGCATGCCGCGTTCTTCCTTTGGGGCCTGGCGTTTGGTCCGCTGGTGACGATGTACCAGACCGCCGTGACCAAGCAGGTCGATGAAGCCAGGGACATCGCGACTTCGGTGCAATCGAGCGTCTTCAATCTGTCCATCATGGTCGCCACATGGGTCGGCGGGATGCTGTTGATCAATTTTCCGGCAAGCGGCGTCAAGCTCATCGTTTACCTGTCACTGGCCTGCTTTGTTCTGGCCATCGTCATTGCGTTCCTGGCCAAGCGCACCTTGCGGTCTTTCCCAGGTCCGTCCACCCGTCCATGAAAGAGAAAACCATGAAGAAATTCACCAATGCGCTCATCTACCGCCAGCACGATGAAGCCAGCGAAATCCTGGTCGATAAAGGCGTCATCAAACAGATCGGCAAGACTTTGCCCAAGGCAGACGAGGAAATCGACTTGCAGGGTCATCTGGTGGTCCCACCCTATGTCGATCCCCATCTGCACCTGGATTACGTCTACACCGCCCGCAGCGAGGGCGCCACGAACACCAGCGGCACGCTGTTCGAAGGTATCGCCCGCTGGCACGATGTCAAGAAGACCCAGACCCTCGAGGACGTCAAAGAGCGTGCGTTGAAGGGGATCCAGGAAGAGGTATCCAAGGGCGTGCAGTTCATCCGCACCCACATCGACGTCGATGACCCCAGGTTGACCGGACTGAAGGCGATGCTGGAAGTGCGCGAGCAGCTCAAGGACAACGTCACCATCCAGATCGTCGCATTCCCGCAGGAGGGCATGTACGCCTACAAGGGTGGCGACGAGATGGTCGAGGAGGCGCTGAAGATGGGCGCGGACTGCGTCGGCTCCATTCCGCACTTCGAGTGGGCACGCGAGATCGGCGAGAAGTCCATCCACCGCACCGTCGAGCTGGCCCTCAAGTACGACAAGCTGATCGACGTGCATTGCGACGAGACCGACGACGTGATGAGCCGCTTCGTCGAGCTGCTCAACGCCCTGGTGATGGCCGAAGGTATCGGCACCCGCACGGCCGCAAGTCATACTTGCTCCTTCGGCTCGGCGGACAACGCCTACGCTTTCCGCATGATGAGTCTGTTCCAGCAGTCGGACATGAACGTCATCTCACTGCCGACCGAGAACGCCTATCTGCAGGGCCGTCAGGACACCTATCCCAAACGCCGCGGCCTGACGCGGGTGAAGGAGCTGTGGGAGGGCGGTATCAATGTCTGTTTCGGCCAGGACTCGATCAACGACCCATGGTATCCGGTTGGCAACGGCAACCTGATGAACATTCTGGACAACGGCATCCACCTGGCGCAGACCATGTCGTTCGAGGAACTGGACCGGTGCCTGGACCTGATCACCTACAACGGCGCCAAGACCTTGAACGTGGAAGATCAGTACGGCATCGAAAAGGGCAAGCCGGCCAACTTCCTCGTGCTGGACGCCAAGTCGCCCTTCGAGGCCGTGCGCCAGCGCGCCGACGTGCTGGCGTCGATCCGCCACGGCGAATACCTGTTCAAGCGCCCAGAGCCGAGCTATGAGATCGGGATCGACCTGTTCAGGAAAACCAGGTAAGCGCGAATGCGTCAACGTGCGTCAACGCAACGACAATGCTCGCGAAAACCAGGATTGGATAAAAATGGACAATTCAGCAAAAATAGTTGTGCGTGGCCCGATGCGGCAGGCCATCGTCGCCGTCCCCTTTGGCGCCTCGTTCAAGGCGGGTCTTCAATCCAAACGGCGGTTCTGGGAAGAAGACGAAGCGATCACTGCGCGGCTTAGATAGGGGGCGGCTTCATGGGCTGGAAGTATGTTTTCTGGGCTGCATTCGTCGAGATTTTCTGGGTCCTGGGGTTGAAGTATTCGGTCGATATTTGGATGTGGACCGGAACTGTCATCGCTCTTGTATTCAGCTTCTATTTCATTATCAGGGCCTGTGCGGTACTGCCGTCCGGCTCCGTCTATGCAACGTTCACCGGCGCAGGGGCTGCGGCCATTGCGCTCATTGATTTCACATTGCTGGGTCAGCCGTTTACGTTGCTGAAAGGCCTGTTCATCGCACTGATCATTGTCGGTGTTGTCGGCGTGCAGTTGACCACGCCGGCAACAGCGAAGCGGCCGGAAGATTCGGTCACAGCCCAAAGCGGTGACTTGTAAGTGGCCTGGGTCTATCTGCTTGTTGCGAGCTTCGGCGAGATTCTCGGCGTGGCCAGCATCAACATGTACCTGAAGCGAAAATCGTGGTGGTGGCTGCTTGTTGTCATTCTCGTGTTCTCATTCGGCTTCGGTTTTCTCGCTCTGGCAATGCGCGAGATTCCACTGGCAAGTGCTTATGCGATCTGGACCGGGCTGGGCGCCGTCGGTGCCGTGCTGATGGGTGTCACCTTTTTCAAGGAATCCATGACGATCCTCCGCCTGCTGTTCCTGACTTGCATCATCAGTGGAGCCGTGGGTTTGCAGATCGTTTCGTAGGATGCCGGCGCCATCTGGTCGAACTGAGGTTCTCTTCCGGTCAGTTCGGTCTCGAACCCGAAGGCTGCGTCGATCGCTCCCTCACCGCACACGCCGCGTCGAGTTACTGCTCACCCCGTTCAACAGGCGCACGACGCATGAACCAGTTCGGTACGCCGAGCACCGGTTCATGTCGAATCGTGGCGAAGCCAAGTGTCTCGTAAAAGCTTGCGTTGATCGCAAGGTCCGTCTCCAGCCAGGCGGCAGCCGCCAGCGCGTCCACGTGCCGGCAGCAGTGCATCATCATGCGGCGACCCACGCCTTGGCGGCGACAGGCCGGCACCACCGCCAGCGGCCCGATATGCAAATGCGACTCGGAAGGGTCATTGCGCGCCCAGGCCGCCAGCCAGCGTGCGATGCGCCACGCACCGAGCGGCGGATTGCTGGTCACGATCACACCGGCGAAACGCAGTGCAGCCAGCCACGACGGGCGACAACAGCCGGGTTTCATCATGCCCAGCACGCCGATCAACTCGCCCTGTGAATACGCGCCCAGCAAGGTGCCGTGCGACTGGATATGGCGTACCAGCGGGTCGATGAAGCGCCGCAGGCGCCGTCGGCGGCGCGTCGGATCAGCGCCGAACGCCTGTACATGCAGTGGGTTGTCACGCATTGCGTCGGCCAGCACATCGGCCGCAGCCGCTCGCTGCTCGCCAGACGCGAGTTGCGTGATCTCCACGGCAAGGCCGACGTCTGCACGGTGAGGCGATGACTGCGGGGGCTCCATCAGAGGCTCAGCGCTCTCGCTTTCGGCCCAGCCGCAATGCATTGGCAACCACTGACACCGAGCTCAGGCTCATCGCCAGGGCGGCGATCATCTGGCTGGGCACGCGTGACAAGCTCGTCTTGCATTTCAATCCGCGCGACCTCTCGAAGCTCTACATCCCGCACAAGGGCGACTACCTCGAGGTTCCGTATGCCGACCGTCAGGCCGGCGAGCCACACGACCGCGTGGCCGATCTGCTGTGCCCACATACAAGAGATCCCCAGTCTTCGATTGAACTGCCGGAGAGCTTGAAACTGTCCGCCAACTCCCCCGACAAGCTGTGCAATCTAAGCGCAACTCGCCAGCCAGGTGCATCAACGCGGCTTGATGAACGCCGTCGGCGCGTCCGCGGGCACCGCGCGGGCGTTGCCGGCGTTCATCGTGCGCAGCACCTCAATGAATGGCGTCGAGCACGCCCTTGGCGGCCGGCGCCACACGCAGCCTGAAAGCCGGTTGCTCGGGCATGGCAAGTTCCGACCCTTGCACATTCCAAGCGAGGCCTAGCGCCATCGGCGTTCGCTCGCTGCCGTTTACCCCAAACCACCCGCAAGACGGAGGCCGCGACGCACCAGGCGACGACGGCCAGTGCGGACCAACGCGCGGCCACTAGCAGTGTGAACGCGATCAGCGCGATGGCAAAATCCTTGGCGTCATGCACGGCGCTGACCCACACCGGATCGTAAAGCGCCGCCGCGAGCAAGCCAACCACGGCCGCATTGACACCCGCCAGCATGCGAGCGGCCCCGTCCCGATTGCCCAGCGTCCGCCAGAACGGCAACGCGCCGGCGACCAGCAGCAGTCCCGGCAGAAACATCGCCAGCAGGCTGACGGTGGCACCGAGCACGCCACCCTGACCGCCATGCAGACGTTCGCCGAGAAACGCGGACAGCGTGAACATCGGACCCGGCACGGCCTGTGCCGCGCCATAGCCGGCAAGGAACGTATTGCTGCTGACCAAGCCCGGATCGACCACCGCCTGCTTCAACAGCGGAAGCACCACATGCCCGCCGCCGAACACGAGCGCGCCGGCGCGATAGAACGCACCAGCCACTTGTGCCAGCGGCGGCAGCCCCGGTGACACGAATAGCGCCGTCGCCAACAACACGCCAAAGACCAGTAATATGACTCCGCCGCTGCGCCGACCGTAGTGCAGCGCGAACGTCTCCCCACGCTTCGCCGCGACCTGTCGGCACAGCCATGGACCCAGCGCAGCGCCGATGGCCACCACCAGTAATTGCATCAAGGCACTGCCGCTGATCGCGATCAGCCCAGCCGCCGCAGCGGCCATCAAGGCGCGGTTGCGATCGGGCGTCAGCGTGCGCGCCATGCCGAGCACACCTTGCGCGACAACTGCCACAGCGACCAGCTTGAGGCCGTGCACCGCACTCTGACCAAGCGGCCCGGCCAGATAGCTGCTCATCGCGGCAAACGTGAACAGCAGCAACGCCGAAGGCAGCGTAAAACCGAGGAACGCCGCGATTGCGCCGCGCCAGCCGGCACGTAGCAGACCGAGCGAAAAGCCGAGTTGACTGCTGGCCGGTCCGGGCAGGAACTGGCAGAGCGCGAGCATCTGGCCGAAATGCTCCTCGTCTAGCCAGCGCCGTCGTTCAACGAACTCGCGGTGGAAATAACCTAGATGGGCGATCGGCCCGCCGAACGACGACAGACCGAGTTTCAGGAAGGCGGCGCCGACCTCCAGCGCGCTTCCAGGCGGCCCATGATCGGCCGCGACATTTGCCCTAGTGGTATCGGTTCCCGTTCGCTCATGCGCAATCAAACAGCGCCATGAAGCCGTAATCCATGTGCAGCTGCGAGTGGCAGTGGAACAGCGTCAGCCCCGGCTGATCGGCGGTGAAATCCAGATCCATGCTTTGATACCCGCCCAGCAGCGCAACATCCTTGATGACGCCGGCCGTTGCATGTCCGGCGATGCGCGTCAGTTCGAAGCTGTGCCGATGCAGGTGGATCGGATGGATATCGTCGGTGTTGTTGTGCAGGCGCAAACGGTAGCGCCGGCCGAGCGTCAGTTTTCGGGTGACCGGCATGGTGTGCATGTCATAGGCGGCACCGTTGACCGTCCAGCGATTGAAGCCGTGATCGGCGGCGTTGTCCTTGGCGAAGGTCATCTCGATGACGTCGTCTGGCTCGGAGACTCGACTCTCCGGTTTGCCGAACATCCGGTAATCCCAGCGCGAGGCTGGTGGCTTTTCCCAGCGCGGCTTGCCCTTGTTGCCGGCGTATTCGATGACGATGCCCATGCCGTTGCCGCGATCATCCTCGGACAGATCCCCCAGCACCCACACGCCTGGCCGATCCATCGCCACGATCGCCGATACGCGCTCGGCGGTGCCCAGCCAAAGCACGGGCACCTGCGCTGGTGTGGGGACGGGATTGCCGTCCAGCGCCAGGACCTTGAACTTGTGACCCGGCAAGGCGAGGCTGCGGATTTCAGTCGCACTGCCATTGATCACATGAAACAGCACCCGCTCGCCTTGCTTGACTCGGATCGGCTCACCGTGACCCAGCATCTTGCCGTTGATGGTAAACACGCGATAGCCGACCTCGTAACCGTGCGGCATCCCCTTGGCTAGCGACGCCTTCATCGCGGTTTCGCCGATGGCTTTCATCGCCGGATCGACATCCTTGGGTGCCAGGAAATCCTGTGCCATATCGCCGCCCTGACTGAAGAACGGCTCGAACTCCTTGAGCACCAGGAAGACCTCACGATCATACGAACCCGCGTCGGCTTTCGGTTCGATGTAGACCGCGCCCACCTGGCCGTTGTATTGACCGCGGCTCAGATCGCGGCCGGCGCGCAAATGCGTATGGTAGAAACGCACGCCCGATGGCCCCGGCACGAACACTTCACGGCGCATGCCATGGGCGGGGATGTACGGCGTGCGTTCTTCCGCCGCGCCATCCACGGTATCGGGAACAAACTGGCCATGCCAATGCAGTTGTTCGGGGGTATGGGTGTCGTTGCGGATATCCACGATCACCTTCTGGCCTGCCTTGAAACGAAGCAAGGGGCCGGGGAACTGCCCGTTGTACGTGGTCGTGGAAATGATCCGGTCCGGTGCCACCTCGACCAGACCGGTACCAATGGTGAACGCGGCATCGGCTTTCGCGTCGGACGTGACCGCCAGAGGCTGTCTGTCAGCGGCATACCCCACGCTCGGCAGACTGCTCGCAAGTGCAGTCATGCCGCTCAGTTTTAGAAAGTCGCGACGATCGATCGGCATGGCGATTACTCCTGATGTGGTAGTTCGGCAGCGGAGTGCAATGACAGCCGACAGCGGTAAAGCCACTCATCCACCGACCAGCGGCCGCCGCCGGTAATGAGCAGAAACAGCGCGCCAAGCAACATGCACAGGTCTGCGCGCGCCTCGTGCGCCATGCCCCGGAATCCATAGCGGGCCCCCGGACGGCGCATGGAAGATCCATACGTCGTGCCCCCGCATGAGCGGCAGTTTGGTCGAGGCCAGCGCCACGACCATCACGATGATCAGGGGCACGGCCGCGAACCGCGTAAGCAATCCCAGGATGATTAACAAGCCGCACACGATCTCGACCACGCCAACAAAAAAGGCCCATGACCTCGGGCCCAGGAATGCCAACCTTGACGCAACGATCAGCGCCAAGGAGGGGCGGGAAAAGGAGCTTCTGCAGTCCCTTCGGGAAAGAACACCACACCGCCGACAAGCAGTCGTACCAAGATCGTCCAGGCAGTGGTCGGCGTATCGAGCCAACGTGAAAACATCATGGGTGCTTCGCCTTGGTGTTCTCATGGAAAAGCTCGCCGAACAACTCTTGGACCTTGCGCTTGGCGCCGGTCAGGGCACGTCGTCCCAGCGGCGTGATGCGATAGAAACGCCGATTGATCTTGCCGGCCTGGGTCTGCGTCGACATGAGGTACCCCTTCTTCTCAAGCCCATGCAGGATGGGGTAGAGCGTGCCAGGGCTGAGCTGATAACCGTGATTGGCCAGCTCGTCGATCATCGACTGGCCATAAATCGGCGCCTCGGCCGCATGGTGCAGCAAGTGAAGTCGCACAAGGCCTGCGTAGAGGTCGCGATCATCCATCAACGGTACCCTTGGCGGCTCAAATCATTATCGAAGTTCGATATCGTAGGCTGATGGAAGCGATTTTGACTAGTCGTGGGCCGGTAGGCATCGTGTCGATCGGCCCGATCGCGAGCGGCAGGGCAAGAGGGAAGTCCGCACCTGAACCTGATCGTGCGTGGGCCGTGGAGTGCATGCGCTCGTTGGCCCGAGCCGATGGAACCGATTGGATTGAATAGCATCGCCGCGATGCGCACGACGTCTAGGGTCCGGCACGGGCGTTCGGCCCTGTCGGGCCGCACGCTGGGGAAAGGCTCGCAAGACCTTGTCGACGAGCCTCGTGACGGGCGGCCACGCCGAGGGGGCGCCGCTAGAAATCATGCAGGAGGGGTGACCATGTTTCACAGGATCACGATGGCGTCGGTGCGCGCCGTCGAGCGCTGGCTGCCGGACCCGTTCATCTTCGTGCTACTGCTGACCCTGGTGGTCTTCGTCGCCGGCATGGGCATCGAGGCTCAGTCGCCGGTCGCGATGATCCAGCACTGGGGCGACGGGTTCTGGGCGTTGCTGGCCTTCTCGATGCAGATGATCCTGATCCTGGTCACCGGTTGGGTGCTCGCCACCACGCCGCTCTTCAAACGTATTCTGGCCGCGGCGGCGCAACTGGCGCGCACGCCGGGCCAGGCCATCGTGCTGGTCACGCTGGTGTCGTTGATGGCCAGCTGGCTGAACTGGGGTTTCGGCCTGGTCATCGGCGCGATGTTCGCGCGCCAGTTGGCGCGCCGGGTCACCGACGTCGACTATCGTTTGTTGATCGCCAGCGCCTACAGCGGCTTCCTGGTGTGGCACGGTGGATTGGCTGGGTCGGTGCCGCTGACCATCGCCACGCCGGGCCATTTCATGGCCGAGAGCATGGGCGTCGTCAACACCTCGCAGACCATCTTCGCCAGCTTCAACCTGCTGATCGTGCTGGC
>CAJDTU010000023.1_pt1 | contig 62570 bp, 54 predicted proteins | sample 7389901 | NCBI WGS metagenome assembly CAJDTU01 (sample SAMEA7055649, study PRJEB34461) | soil metagenome | biome: terrestrial ecosystem; feature: Peninsula; material: soil | place: Antarctica | collected 2016
GGCCCGTAGACGGTGAAGTAGCGCAGGCCCGTGCAAGGAATGCGGTAGAGATGGGCGTAACTGTGCGCCATCTGCTCGTTGGCCTTTTTCGTGGCGGCATACAGGCTGAGCGGATGCTCGGTGGACTGATGCTCCGAGAACGGCAGCGCAGAATTGGCGCCGTAGACCGAACTGCTCGAAGCGAACACGAGGTGCTCGATGCCGTGGTGCCGGCAGCCCTCCAGCACGTGCAGGAACCCGTCGACATTGCTGGCAATGTAGATGTGCGGATTGTCGTGCGCGTATCGAACCCCGGCTTGAGCCGCCAGGTTGAACACACGCTGCGGCTTGTGGCTCGCGAAGGCGAGCTCCACCGCGATACGATCGGCCAGGTCGGCCTGGATGTGCGTATAAGCGGGGTGGTCGGCGAATCTCGCGAGGCGGGCTTTCTTCAGCCGGACGTCGTAGTAGTCGTTCAGGTTGTCCAGGCCGACAACTTCATCGCCTCGTTCGAGCAGACGCAGCGCGATGTGCGAGCCGATGAAGCCGGCCGCTCCCGTTACCAGCACCTTCACTGGCCGCTCCCGCCGGCTTCCGGAAAATCGCGGGCAACCGAGCGCCCGCGACCGATGCCGTACCAGGCCAGGCCGGCGGCTTCCACCTGCTCGGGTTCGTACAGGTTGCGGCCGTCGAAGATCACAGGCGTGCGCAGGGTCTCGCGGATCACATCGAAGTCCGGACTCCAGAACGCCTTCCATTCGGTGACTACGATGAGCCCGTCGCTGCCCTCCAGCGCCGAGAGTTCGTTGTCGCAAAGACAAAAATCGGCACGCTCGCCGAACAGCCGCCGCGCTTCCTCCATGGCTCCCGGGTCATAGGCCCTCACCCGCGCCCCGGCCGCCCAGAGTTGCCCGAAGAGCGCGCGGCTCGAAGCATCGCGCATGTCATCGGTGTTGGGTTTGAATGCCAGGCCCCAGACGGCGAAGGTCTTGCCGGCAAGCTGGCCGTCGAAGTGGCGCGACACGAGTTCGAACAGTTTGCCCTTCTGGGCGCGGTTCACCGCCTCCACCGCCTGCAGCAGCTTCGCCTCATGCCCATGTGCGCGCGCCGTGCGCTCCAGCGCCTGCACATCCTTCGGAAAGCACGAACCCCCGTAGCCGATGCCTGCATAGATGAAGTGATAGCCGATCCGGGGGTCGGATCCGATGCCGCGCCGTACCATCTCGATGTCGGCCCCGACTCGCTCGGCAATGTTTGCCATCTCGTTCATGAAGCTGATCTTCGTGGCGAGCATCGCGTTGGCCGCGTACTTGGTCAGCTCCGCCGAGCGCTCGTCCATGACCACGATGCGCTCGCGATTGCGGTTGAAGGGTCCGTAGAGCTGCTTCAAAAGCTCGATCGAGGCGGCGTTTCCCGATCCAAGGATGATGCGATCAGGGCGCATGCAGTCGTTCACGGCCGCGCCCTCCTTGAGGAACTCCGGGTTGGAGACGACATCGAAGGCGACCCGCAAGTCCCGGCGCGCGAGTTCGTTACCGATCGCTGCCCGCACCCTGCGTGATGTGCCCACCGGAACGGTCGACTTGATGACGATCACGGCCTCCCGCGCGAGGTGCTGGCCGATCGAGCGCGCCACCGCCAGCACGTACCTCAGATCGGCGCTGCCGTCCTCGTCTGGCGGCGTGCCGACCGCGATGAACAGGACGTCCCCGTGGGTGATCGCCGCAGCCGCGTCAGTCATGAATTCCAGTCGCCCGGCCGACCGGTTCGCGCGCACCATTTCCTCGAGGCCGGGTTCATAGATCGGCACCGTGCCACGGTTCAGCGCAGCCACCCTCGCCTGATCCACGTCCACGCAGATCACGTGGTTGCCGACCTCCGCCAGGCAAGTGCCGGTGACCAGGCCGACGTATCCGACTCCGAAGATTGCAACTTTCATGTTTTCCGCCTGCTCCTGCCAGATCCTCGCCCACTTGGCGCTGATCGAATCATGCCCTCGAATCGACGATAGAGGGAGGACCGGGGCACAAGAGTTCGCTCAGCATGAGACCGCAGGTGGCGGGAACGGCGCTGAGCGAGAGGGCATGACAGGAGATGTTTTCGCCGATTCGAACCACAGCGTGCCGGCGCCTGCTTCAGGCACAACGCGTGAGGGTAAGGAAACACTCGCAGTGATTCGAGGCTGCCTCGAGCAGGAACAGAGCTTCGCCCGGTCCCGCTGCGCGGAGCGTGTGCCCCTCGGAATCCACCACCGATATCGCGCAGACGGCATGCCCCGTCTGCTGCGGCTCGATCCGGTGTCTGAGGTCGGCCGGCGCTCCATCGTCGGGCACCGCCATGCTCCCGAAGTTGGCGATCAGAAGTTGCAGCAGCCCGGAATCGGGACACAGACCGATCAGCCTGGCCCTTTGTGGACCTCGCAAGGAGCGTTGGCCACGACGGACGGGCCGCTGCATTGCAACCATCCAGCAGCAGGAGGCCCGCATGTATCGACGCGGCGTAGGCGAGTTCAAGTATTTCGTGGGCATCAGCTCGCTGGCACAGGTCGCCACTCGTGACGATCGCGTGTGCGTGCTCAACATCCTGGGCGGCGAATCGAGCGATGTGACGCCCGTCGGTCACGCCTATTCGGGCGGCAATGTCGTCTTCGGCACCTCGCCGGGACGACGCGGCCAGGTGCTCGAGACGCCGCTCGGCAACGTACCCGTCTTCAACAGCGTGCTCGAGGGACTGAAGGAGGGCCATCGCTTCAACTGCGGTGTCGTCTATCTTCCGCCGTCGGCCGCCCGCGACGGCGTTGCGGAACTGATCCGCGTGAACTCCGACCTGAAGAAGATCTACATCGTCACGGAAAAACTCTCCGTGCACGACTCGCGCGAGATTCGCGCGCTTGGGCAGCAAAATGGCATCGATATCTTCGGCGGCAACAGCCTGGGTGTCGCCGACGCCTGGAACAAAGTGCGCATCGGCGGCGCACTCGGAGGCGACAGCCCCGCCGAGGCGCTGCGCAAGGGTTCGATCGCCATTTTCTCCAATTCCGGCAATTTCGCGACGACGATCGCGACTTACCTGCGTATGGCGGGCTGGGGCACGACGACGCTGATCTCCAGCGGCAAGGATGTCTACATCCATTTTGCCGCGCCCGAGTTCGCGTTTGCACTGGCTAACGACGCTCGCTCCAAGGCGGCCGTGCTGTATGTCGAGCCGGGCGGTTATTACGAGTTCGACGCCGAGTTCACGAAGCCGATCGTGGCATGCGTGGTCGGTCGCTGGAAGAGCAAGCTCACCCGCGCGGTCGGGCATGCAGGCGCGATGTCCGGCGGCAACGACGACGCTGCAGGCAAGGAGCGCTGGTTCAGGGAGAAATTTGGCGTTGACGCTAATTTCACACCCGAAAGGCAGGTGTTCTCGACCAAGGGCGCGGTCGTGACCAACATCGCCCACATCTCGCTGGCACTGAGTGCGGTGATGAGAGAAAACGCGACTCGTCCGGACTTTGCACCCGAAGGGAGCCTCGCGCTCAAGCCGTGGTTCGGATCCAATCGCGGGCTAGCGCTGCCTCCGGCGCTGGACGTGACCGTGGTCGAGGCGACGCCGCCCTACAACGCGCAAGTCGCCGCGCTGAACGAACAGATCGGCGCGGTTTTGCCGCGCCAAACGATGAAAGATACGTCCGGTGCGTCACAGATGGACGCGAAGACCCAGGTAACCAGCCTGTACGGCGTGTCGATGCTCGAAGCCGCGCAGTATCCGATGGAATCGAATATCTGCCTTGCGCTTTTGCACGAGCCCGCTGGAGAGAACGACTCCAAGCTGGTCAACGTGGCGGTGGGCGCCGAGGTCAATCTGCACGGCGATGCGACGCTCGCGGCCGCGCAGGCCTCGCGCGAAGCAGGCAATGCGCCGAATAGCGTGCTTGCCGCCGCTGCAAGCATCGTCGGTCCACGTCGACAGGATGCGGCACGGAAGGCCTTGCGCGAGATGATCGAGCAGTTTGCGAAGGCGGGCCTGAACGACGCTAGAGACGAGACCTTCGACATAAGCAAAGTTGCGTCGACTGCCAGCGAGTTGTTCGTGAACGACAAGCCCGACCCGAAGGCCGACGCGATGCTCGCAGGACTCGACGCGCGGGACGCGCGATCCGCGTTCGTCCGCGATCTGAAGAGTCTCAGCGGTCATCCGACTTCTGATGCGGTGCTCGCAGCCATCGCAGCGACGCTCGCCTGGGGACCGCTGATGCGCAAGCGCATCTCCAGGCAGACGGCGGAGAGCCTGCCGTGGTGGCTGCGACTGTTCGGGACGATGATCGGCGCATCGGTCGACGCGAGCCGCCATGCTCCCGACCGATTCTGCGAAATTCCGCTCACTGAACTCCTCGGCAAACGATCGCTGACCGAGGTCGCCTGCATCGCGTTGGTCGGACAGGAGCCCAAGCCGGCCGATCTGCTCGCGTTCCAGACGCTGGTCGGCCTGTTGTTGACCAATGGGCCGGGCGCCATCTCGGCTCAGGGCGCGAAGGGTGCAACCTCGGCCGACGGTCCCGAAGCACCGGGCCGTGTCCAGCTCAACAAGGCTCTGGTCGGATTCCTCACCCATTCCGGCTACGCCCATGGCGGCAACGGTTACGAAGGTGTAGCGTTCCTGCTCGAGCGATTCAAGGGCGCAGAGCTCACCGATCCCTCTGATCCGCAGCATGGTCTCGATCTGAAAGCGATGGCCACCGAATTCGCGTGCCGCTACGGCGAGGAGCGTGTCGGCCGAAAGGAGATGGGCGCCGCGGCGGCGCAGGCGCTGCCCTGTATCAATCACCCAGTCTTCAAAGGCAAGCCGGTCAACATCGATCCGCGCGAGGAATTCGTGCGCAATCTCTTCGCCGAACGGGGCGAATACAACGTTTTCCACGACTATTACCGATCGCTGGTGCAAGCGCTCTATGACGAAAACGTGACGCGCAACGTATTCTGCGTCAACGTCGATGCAGTGATCGCTACGCTGCTGCTCAAGATGCTGTGGCAGCGTTACTGGGCCGGAGATTTCCCCGAGCGGGCGCTTGAATCCGCAGCGTTTACGGTGTTCATTTACGGCCGGATGCTCGGATGCGCCGCCGAAATCGACGACCATTTGAATCGCGGCAAGAACATGGACACGCGGACGCCGCAGACGGACGTTCGCTTCGTAGCGTGATTGCGCGCGGGCTGGCTCCCGCGATGAGCGATAGCGCCGATCGAACATGTGCAAGTGCCATGAAACAAACGGAGGAATCGATGGATAAGGCGCCGCCAACTCCCACAGCAGGCCAGTCTCCACCGGTATCAGCGCGATTCTGGCCCGAAGGTTGGTGGCGATGGATGGAAATCCGGATCGGGATCGTGCCGTTGCCGGTGTTCATCGTGATGGGAGCGCTGATCGCAGCCTTTGTCGTGACCGGGAAGATTTCATCCGATATCCCCATGGCGGTCGTCGTGTTTTCGTTTTTCGGATTCCTGTGCGCCGAACTGGGCAAGCGCCTGCCGATCGTCCGCAATATTGGCGCCGCGGCGATTTTCGCGACGTTCATCCCTTCCGCGCTGGTCTATTACAAGCTACTCCCGGGGTCGATCATAAAGATGACCACGGAGTTCACGAAATCGTCGAATTTTCTCTACGTGTTCATCGCCGCGATCATCGTCGGCAGCATTCTCAGCATGGATCGCACGGTGCTGATCAAGGGTTTCCTCAAGGTCTTCGTCCCGGTCGCGGCAGGCTCTATTGCGGCGATGATCGTGGGCACGCTGGTGGGTACCGCATTGGGACTGGGGGCCTACCACACGTTTTTCTTCGTCGTCGCCCCCATCATGGCCGGCGGCGTCGGAGAAGGGGCGATTCCCCTGTCGGTCGGCTACGCCGAGATCCTCCATCAGGACGGCGGCGAGTTGTTCGCGACGGTGCTGCCGCCCGTGATGTTGGGGAGTCTGACGGCAATCGTGCTGGCCGGCACGCTGAACTATGTCGGCAAGCGATACCCCAAACTCACCGGGGAGGGCCGGCTGCAGCCCGACGAACACGATGCTATGAATCCGCAAAAGGAAGAGATATCCGGACACATGGATGTCTCGCACATCGCGGCGGCGGGCGTTATCGCCGTCACGCTCTATGTGTTTGGCGTCATGTGTCAACGCTTGTTCGGATTGCCGGCACCGGTGGCAATGCTCTTCGTCGCGGTGGTGATCAAGTTCACCGAGGCGGTGTCGCCACAGTTGCAGCAGGGGGCGTTCGTCGTCTACAAGTTCTTCTCGACGGCCGTAACGTATCCCTTGCTGTTCGCGATCGGCGTGGCGCTCACGCCATGGCAGAAGCTGATGGCCGCGTTCACGCTGCCGACGCTCATTACGATCGTCTCGACGGTCGTGACTTGATGGCAACCGGATTCTTCGTCGGACACCTCCTCAAGATGTTTCCGATCGAAACCGCCATCATCAACGCCTGCCATAGCGGCCAGGGTGGCACCGGGGACGTGGCGATTCTCACCGCCGCAAACCGCATGCAACTCATGCCGTTTGCGCAGATCGCCACCCGGATCGGCGGGGCGATTACCGTGACGTTGGTGCTAATCGCAATTTCACGCATCCAATAGCGGCGCGACTACTCCATGACCGTATCGCTCACGCAACGCCGGCCCCGAAGCTTATCGCGAGTGGGACCCATCCCCGTGCGCGGTTTTGTCGGGGCGATGCTAGCGAGCCTCGTGCTCGCCGCGCTTTCTCCGCATGCGATCGCCCAAGAGATCATCCGATTTCCGGCGAAAGGACAGGTTCCGGTCGGCTATCCGGCCCAGTACGCCGCAATCATCGCCGCAGCCGAGCATGAAGGGCAGGTCGTCATCCGTTCGACGACGGACATCGGCATTGCGTCCCCGCTCATCGATGATTTCCAGACGCTATATCCGCGAATCGAGGTCCGCTATCAGGACATGAACAGCAACGATCTTTACAACTCCTACCTCGGAGATCTGCTGGCCAGTCCAACGACGCCCGATGTGCTCTGGAGTTCCGCCGTGGATCTGCAGTTCCGGCTCGCGAACGCAGGACAGGCGCAGGCTTACGACTCGCCGGAAAGTGCCGGCCTTCCAGCCTGGGCATCATGGAAGAACATCGCTTTCGGTACGACTTTCGAGCCGATCGTGATCGTCTATAACAAACGCCTGCTCGCGCCCGACGAGGTTCCGCAGTCGCATGCCGATCTCACGCGCCTGCTGACCGAAAAGCACGATCGATTTGCCGGCAAGGTCGTGACGTACGACATCCAACGATCCGGACTCGGGTTTCTTCTGGCAGCCCAGGATGAGCGAGTCTTCGACGAGTTCCTGCCGCTGGTCAAGGCGCTCGGCAGCGTCTCCGCCGAACTCGTTCCGACCACCGAGGCGATCCTGAGGCGCGTCGACAAGGAGGGCGACCTGCTCGGCTACAACGCGCTCGGCTCCTACGCGTCCATCGAGGCGAAACGCGATCCGTCTCTCGGGTATGTGTACCCGAGAGACTACACGCTGGTCGTCACGCGTATCATGCTGATTGGCAAAAAGGCTGCCAACCCGAACGCCGCGCGATTGTGGGTCGACTATCTGCTGTCGAAGCGCGGGCAGACCGTGCTCGCCAATCGCGCCGACCTCACTTCGCTGCGCTCCGACGTCGAAGGCGCAAACTCGGCCGCGGCGATGATGAAAAAGCTCGGTCGAAGCGTCCACCCGATTGCGCTCGGGCCGGAACTGCTGGCACCGTTCTCCGATCCGGCGCAGAAGCTGGCGTTTCTGAAGCAGTGGCAGCAGGCAATCGGGATCAAGGAATAGTCGTGGTCATCAAAGTGGGGGACCCGAGCGGCCTCGCGCCGCCGGATAACCACTGTTCGTTATGCCTACTGCTTGGCGGGGGTTGGGAGCTACCGACTCTTGAAGAACCCAGCGCAAGTGCCGGGAAGCGCGTGTCATTGTGCAGCTCTCCTGGGATATCCATTGGCGCTCAATACGGGTCATTGTCGGCACCGCGGCGAGCGAGCGCTCCGCATCGTGCCTAGAGCAGCCTGTACAGCCACCGTGGTATGTAGTATTTGCGGCGATTCAGCACGACACCCGCCAGGTTGCAGCGAGCATTGTCGATCTGCTGCCTGGCCCAGACCGCTGCATGGTTTCGGGTTCGGCCGGCCCGGACCACAAGAACGACTCCATCGGCCTTTCGGCAAAGAATCAAGCTCTCGGGGTGATGCAGGGCAGGCGCGTCGATCACGACATGATCGAAACGCTCACGTGCGCGTGCGAGGAATTCATCGAACGCCTGGGACTGCAGTACGGAGGCGACAGCAGCGCCAAGACTTTCGCTCGACAGCAGGTAAACGTTGGGTGGCGCGTTGGACGAAGGCAGGGCCGGATGGCATTTTTCGTCCAGCCAGCGCCGCAGGTCGAGCTCACGCTGCTCGGCAACGCGTGGCGCGCCTCGGGCGCCGAACACGATCAGCAGGATGCGCGCCGTGGCATCCTGGGCGAGCGCACCAGCGAAGTTGGCCGCCACCGTGGACACGCCGCAGCCTGCGGTCGCGCCAACGAAGGTCGTGACTTTCTTCATTCTTCCCTCCGGATAACTCAGCCAGAGGTTTGTCTGGATCACCTCGCATTTCCGCACGGCCAAAGGGTCGGTCGCCAGGAAAGCACGCTGAACCTTGCTGTCGGTCCGGGGCTCGGGCAGGGATTGCCCGGAGCGCTCGCGATCGCCACGCGGCCAATCCGCCTCCGGGCTCCACTGGCGCATCGGGAGCATCGAGAATGTCCGCTCCTCAGCTTCGTCGATATCGAAGTACCGTTTCATCCTCGTGGCTCCGTCGTGCGATCGAGCGGCATCATTGCGATCGTAGTTCCGGAATCGACCCGAGAACCGGTAGTCCCAGCACCCGCTGCACATCCTCGCCGGTCTCCAGCCGAGCACGGCCGAACTGGAGCAGGAACGCCAACCCGATGGCTGCAAAGGCGCTGCCCAGAAGTCCCAGCATTATCTTCAGGTTCAATTTGGTGTCGATCGGCAAGGACGGCGCCTGCGCTGCTTCGATCAGCCGGATCCCTACCAGTTTCTCCGCGTCCCGCGTGTTGACCATGCGCAGGTCTTGCACCTTGGACAGGTACAGGCGATGTGCCTCTACGTCTGCCTTGAGCTGCGTTTGCAACTGATTGAACTCGCTGTCGAGGTTCTCGAGCGACTCCACCCGCTTTCGGGCGGCATCGATTCGGGCAGCCAGTGCCGACTGCCGGGCCCGGGCCGACTCCAGTTCTCCGCGAGCACGCGCCAGTTCGGCCTGCAGGCCCACGCTCGACTGCTCCTGCTCCGTTGCCGTGCTATACGGAGAGTCGATCGCGTCGGATTTGAGCTTGTCCTGAAGACCCTTGATCTGTTCGCGCACGTCGCGCAGCTTCGGGTGGTCGGGCGTGAACCTGAGCGCCAGTTCATTTTCCTCGGTTTGAAGGAGGGCCAGCCGCTCCTTCATTTGATAGAAAGAGCGTGGGATGCGGGCGTCCCTGGCCAGTTGTTTGTTCATTGCGTCGACCTGACCCTGTGACTCCGCCTGCCGGGTACGGGCCTCGGCCAGCGCCGAACGCAAGGTGGCAAGCTCGGTCGCAGCAAGCGCGCGCTCCTCGGGCAGCGAAACGGAGATGCCGTGCTGGCGCCGGAACGCATCGAGTGCCTGCTCGGATTCCGTCAGCCTTTGCCGCCGCGCAGCAAGCTGGTCCTCGAAGAACGCGTCGACCTTCGGGTTTTTTTCCACGCCGAGATAGCGATCCACGTACTGTTCGCTGAACAGGTTGGCGACTCTCGCGGCCATCTTGGCATCCTCGTGGCGAAAGCCAAGGGAAATAATCGAGGAGCGGCCCCCGGCGTCGACCGACAGATTGTGCATGAGCCGCGCCACCGCCGCCATACGCAGCACCTCCCGGTCCGGCAACCGCTCCGAGAGGTCAGGATACAGAACGCCGGCGCCGACAGCCTCCACCACTTGCTCCGCGAGCGAGCGCCCGGTGAGCAGTTGGATCGCTCGCGCCATCCGCTCGTCCGGATTGATGGAGCCGCCCCCGGAGCGGCCGTCGGTCGGAAGCTGTACATCGCCAGGCGACACAAGAATCTGGGCGACCGCCTCGTAGCGAGGCGTGGTCAGGTAGAGCACACCGGTGGTTGCCGCCGCAGCGCACACCGCGAAAACAAGGAGGATCAGCCACTTTCGCCTGAAGACGACGTGCAGGATACCCCGCAACGACAGCCCTCCCCCGGCAGGGATTGGCCGCGCCACGATCGTGGTAGGGTTCCGCATGTTTCGCCTCCGTGCAACCTGCTACACCCGAGGCCGGCGCTCCGGCTCGAGATGCGACAATGATAACCAGTCTATCGGTCACGCAGGGACGCTGCCTCCCCGAAATGAGGCAAGTGTGTTCCTTTGCACGGGAGCACGCGTGCTAAGCGAGTGGCCCCCAGGACGGATTGCGGACGTCACGGCACCGCGCGCAGGCTTGTCGGCGCCTTCAGTACGGTCGAGCCGGAGTTGCTCAACGGATGCGGGAAGACGAACGGCGTATAGCCGGGCTTTGCCGTGGTGCCGTTGTTGACGTAGTCCCTGCCCTTTTGCACATGCGTGCAACCCGCGGTGCAATTCATATCAGTCACGCTGCCGTTCTTGCGATTGCTCCAGACGTAGAGAGGGTAGCTGTACGCTTTGCTTCCTTCACTCATCGTGCCGATCTGGTATTGGCAGCGCCAGCCTGACTGGCCCGCAACGTTCTGATCGGCGGGATCGCTCCCGTCGCAGCGCCGCACGCTACGCGGATCCGACGTTTTGTAATCGATGGCGCCGATCGGAACCGTCCAGTCGCCAGTGAACGTGTTCCCCCACACCACACCGGTGCCGGCAGAGATATCGAGCCCCTTCCACTTGTTCGTGCTTGCCGTGAACGTGTTGTTGTAGATCTCGTACGCATTGGCGCTGACCAGGCCGCTGCGCGCCTTGTCGTGCGTCTCCCACATTCCGTTCTTCACCGTGTTGTTCCGGAATACGTGTCGGCCGCCTTCGTCCATGTCGACGGTGGGAACGCCGGTCGCGCCGTACCAGTCGTCCCAGGCGAAGGTGTTGTTCTCGATGAAGAAGAAGTCCCCGGTACCGAGGTTCAACGGCGCCGACCAGTCTTTGGCGCCCTGGCCGTACAGCATGATTCCGAAGGCCTTGCCCTTGAACACGTTGTTGTCGATCAATCCGTGCGTATAGGCGCCCGCCTTGATGGTCCACGGGTGGTTGCCTTCGAAGACGTTGTGGTGCACGCGCAGATTCTTCCACCCCACGGGACCGTACAGCTGCATCGCGGTGCCATTCCAGGTGTTGCCGGCGCCGAAGAACCAGAAGCCCGAGATTTCCATCCTGCCGGTCCTGGCTCCGGCGTCGACTGAAATCAGGGTGTGATCGCCGCCGCTGTGGGTGATCTTGGTCCCACCGGTCGCCGATCCGGCGCCTTGCAAGATGATCGTCTTGCTTTTGATGGAAACGGCCGAACTCCACTTGCAGGTGCCGGCCGGGACAACCACCTTGTCCCCGTCCGAAGCGGAATTGACGGCAGCCTGAACCGCGGGCTGCAAACAACTCGCCGCACTGATCGTTTTGGCGAGGGACGGGACGGCGGCGCCCAGAAGGCCGGCGGCGATCAGCAATTGGATGATAGGTGACGACTTCGTCATGGCAGAACTCGAGACGGGAGGAAAGAAGTAGCGAAACACGGTGGCGATCACCCTCTGGTTACTGGACGCGAAGACCGCTCGGCGCAGATAGCTGCACTTGGGTCGTGGTCGGCAATTCATAGGCACTGATGTCGGCTGCTTTCCCTGCGGGGCGAAGCAAAGTGTTGACACTGCCGTTGTAGGGGCTCGCCAACCGCACGCCCCGGTCAATAAGGGCAGAGGTGCTTTGCAGGGCAAGACCGGCAGCGTTCGGTGCCAGATTCTTGCCGTAGGTTCCGGAGAACCCTGTGGGAAGGGCGGACGGATTCACGAACTTCGGGTCGCCCGCTACGGCGCTCGACTCGTAGGAGGCGAGATTGCTGGCGCTATACGACGCCGCGCTCGACCTTACGAGCGTTCCGCTCCCCGAGAAGGCATTGTTGGAGTGGGCGGTGAACTTTCCGTTCTCGGTCAAGGGCACGCCAGAGGTCTGGTGAACCAGGTTGTTCCTGAACTCGAAAACCGGGAAAGTGGCACTGCTCTTCTCGATCGCCACCGGCGCGTTGTAGAACGTGTTGTTGTAGACGCGCAGGGTATTGGCGGCCTTGAGGTCGGATCCCAGCACCAGGCCGCCGTTCAACGTGTTGTTGTAGACGAGGTTCCCGTAGATGCTGACATCCTTCGGATCCCCACCGCTGGAGCCGTCGTAGAGGCGGATCGAACCATTGACGGTATTCACGTTCACAATGTTGTAGCGCACATGAATATTGCTCGGCCCATATCCGAAGTGATTCGACTCGTTGCCGTTGATGAAGATTCCGGCGCCCTTGGTCTTGTAGACGTAGTTGTTTTCGATCACTGCACCGATCACCCGGCCCTTCACGACGATTCCGGAGCCGGCGGCGTAGTCCGGATCCTGGCCGGTGTTGTATACCGTGTTGCCTCGCACGACGACATTGCGCACGATGCAGTTGGCATTCGAATCGCCGGGGTAGATCGGCAGGCCGTCGCGCGAAATGTCGCGGATGGTCGAATTGAGAATTTCGACGTTCGCCACCTCTCCTGCCGTTCCACCGTGGTTGCTGACGATGACGCCGTACTTGTACTGACCCATCGAAGCGCGGCTCCACACGTTGTGAACGACCACGTTATCGACGCGCTTAACGGCGCCCGTCAGCGGGCCCGCGTAGAAGCTGTGATTCATCTCGACACCGTTCGCGACCTTCCCGTTGGCGTCGACATCGAATCCCTGAAATACGGTCGGAATCGTCGCGTGGTCACTGAAGCGAACGACCGCGGAGGCGAGGTCGCCTGCCGCTTTCAGCCTCGCCCGTGAGCCGGTTCCCCATCCGTTTCCCACGTACTTCACGCCGCCGACCAGGTAGATGCCCTGCGTTCCGGTCACGAGCCACGTTCCGGAATTCCTGAAGAAGACCGTGTCGCCAGCGACCAGTTTGCCTTTGCCCCGGTAGGCCGACATGCCGGGAGCGTTCGCCCAGGGACTGGTCTGACTGGTGCCCGCATTCGCGTCGCTCCCGCTCGCCTGGTCCACGTAATACGTGGCCGCCTGCGCCAAGGCAGGCGCGGCAAGCGACACGAACGCGATCGTTATCCACCCCAGCCTCGTCGATCGCAAAGTTCCAAATTTCATCGGGAATTCCTTCGAAGAGCACTCGCTCGGTTTGGCGAAATCAGGGTATCGTGCGCGTTGTTTCGTCGGAGACTCCGCTCTCGCGACCCTCGGCGTCGATCGCCGTCACCGCGAAATAGTAGGTCTGCCCTCGCGTCAGATCGGCAACCGAATAAGAGCTGGAATTCCCGACGTTCAGTCCGGCGCCCGGTGGCTGGTCATAAGCGCCGGGCGCCGTGCCGAAATAGACTCGATAACCCGTGACATTCGAGTTCGGCGTGGCATCCCAGCTCAGCCTGGCCGTGCCCGGTGCAGCGGAAGGCTCAGCCGACGTTTCCGGCTGGCAATCGTCGCTAATACCGGTTCCCGGATTCGGGAGCGCGGGGTTGTCGCACGGCGTGATATCCGGTGACACTTGTTGCAGCGATTTGGGAGTCGCCGAGCTATTATCCAGCGCTGCACTGGCTTCGCGAAAACCGTCCTCGCCTGAATCGCCGGCTCCGCAGGCGCCCAGGAAAAGACATATCGCCGATGCCACGGCCAGCCGCCGGCGATTGGCCGACAGGCTGGCTCGGCACGAAACAGAATTTTTGAATTTCATCGAACCCCTGCATTGGAAAAGACAACAAAACGGTGAATCGGACCGCCCGAAGGATAACCTCGGGTAGCCGTTTATATATTGCAGGTTTATGGCTAAGCGGCGAACAATTCTGGCTGAACGGTCCGACTTTGGGTATTTCCAACGCTTCGAAAATCATCTACAGCCTTGTCCGCGCGCAGAATTGGCGCTTGTCAAATTGGCCGGGGCGACGCATTCTTGACCGTGTGCTGCGCGGCCCCAGCTTCACGAGCGTCGGCGGCTGCGCGCACCCGAAAAGCAATCGTCCCGAGGAAAACCGATGAGAATTACAGTTGTAGGCGGTGGACGCATGGGTCTTCCGCTGGCGTGCACGTTTGCCCGGCACGGCGCCCAGGTGACGGTCTGCGATATCAATCCGGGGCTTGTCGCCCGCCTGGAGTCCGGCGAATGCCCCTACGAAGAGCCGGGACTACGCGAGCTCATTGCCGAACTCCATCCGACCGGCCGTCTTCGGGCCACCTGCGACACCATGGGCGCCTGTGCCGACTCCGACGCGGTCGTCATCATCGTCCCGGCCCACCTCACCGCGGAGCGCGACATCGACTTCAGCGTGCTCGAGTCCGCGTCCGCCGCCGCCGCCGCAGGCATGCGGCCCGGAACCCTCGTGGTCTACGAGACCACGATCAGTGTCGGCGGCACCCGGCGGCGCCTGATCCCGACCCTCGAGAAGCACAGCGGTCTGAAGGCAGGCGAAAACCTTTTTGTTGCCTATAGCCCGGAAAGAGTCAAAGCCAACCTGGTGCTGGAGCGTTTGAGCGACACCCCGAAGGTCATCGGCGGCTTCGATGCAGCGTCCCTCGAAAAGGCCGTGGCGCTTTACACGCGCTACCTGCGCTCGCCGGTGGACGAGGTCGGAACGCTCGAAGCGGCCGAAATGACGAAACTGCTGGGCATGCTTTACCGCGACGTGAACATCGCGCTGGCCAACGAGATGGCGGCGTTCTGCGAACGGACGCAGGTCGACTTCGAACGGGTGCGCAGGGCCGCAAACCGCGACGGCGAGGCCAACGTGCTGGTTCCGGGGGTCGGCGTGGGGGGGCACTGCACGCCCGTCTATCCCTACTTCCTCACGCGGGAATCCCGCCGGCTCGGTCTGCCTCAGCGACTTTCAGAGGCGGCGCGCGAAATCAACGATCTGCAGCCCGACCGGCACCTGCGTCGGATCGAGGCGCTATGGCAACCCCTGACGAGCAAGAAAGTCCATATTCTCGGGCTCGCTTTTCGACCCGGGGTCAAGGTCGACATCCTCAGCCCCGCCTACTCGCTGCAGGCGAACCTGCTGAAGCGCGACGCCCTCGTTACGCTGTCCGATCCCTACTACTCGCAATCCGAGCTGCAAAAGGCCGGGTTCGAGTCCGGTGTCCCCGAGAACGCGAGTGTCGTCATTCTGAACACCGCACACCCCGAATACGCTTCGCCCGATTTCAGGCGATGGCGCCAGGCAGGTGTCGAGGTCGTGCTCGACGGTCGGAACTTCTGGAACCAGGGCGCAGCGGAGACCGCTGGCCTGATCTACTTCGGCGTCGGCCGGCCCTTTCATGAGGCGGCGCGATGAGCAAGGGCCGCGAGCCTGTCGATCCCTGCGGCAAGCGGCCTATCTGTCCACGCCATGCGACCGTTCGGCGCGCCGCGTCTCGCGATCCTCCAGCAGGCGTTGCACCAGGCCGGTATAGATCGTCTTGTGCTCCGTCCACCTGTACTTGCCAGCAAATTTCTCGGTGGCCCCGACGGCGATCTCTTCGCGCCTGTTTGGATTGCGGCACAGTTCAACGATCGCGTCTGCCAGCGATCCGACATTCTCCGCATCGAAAAATTGCACCATCCCGTCATCGAAGTAGCGCCCGATCGTGCTGGTCTTTGGCGCGATGCAGGCGATGCCCATGCTCACGTACTCGAGCAACTTGGTCGGCAGCATGATGTCCGTTCCCTCAGATACCCGCAGCGGAACCAGCCCCACGTCCGCGTCCTGAATCATCGCGGGTATCTGCTCCACCGGCACGAATCCGTCGCTGAAGGTGATTTGCGCACCGAGGCCCAGTTCTTCACGCAGTTCGATGAGCCGGCTACGCTCCTCGCCCGCTCCGATGATGCGGAACTCGATGGGCCCGCACGATCGGCGATTCCTGACCTCGGCCACGGCGCGGATCGCGATATCGAGGCCGAGCCGGTGTGCGAGGGTGCCGTGGTAGACCATCACGAACGGCGCACCGGGTGGCCGCACGCGATTTGCCGTACGCGGTGCAAAGATGCGATCGTCGGGAAGGTTCATCAGCACGTGGATCTTCTCCCGGGGTATCCCGCGGCTCGAGAGGACATCCTTCAACCGGTCCTCCACGGTAAGAACGGCGCTTGCGAACCGGCCGGCCCAACGCTCCTGCAAGCCGAGCGCACGAACCAGCCAGTGCTCACCTTCTTTGCGCCCGAACTTCTCGCGGTACAACTCCGGCATCAGGTCGTGCACATCGTGGATCACCGGGCGTCCGAGCAAGCGCGGCAGCCAGGCAGCGAACACCAGGAAGTCCGGCATGTTGTTGACGTGGATCAGGTCGTAGCGCAGCGGATGGCGCAGCAGATGCAGCATCGTCAGCGTGAAGAACACGGCGTAGTCAAGGATATAGCCGATGGCCGATGTGCGGGGGTGCCCGATCCCGCGCAGCTTGCGGACCTCAACGCCGGAAACCGTTTCACGATCTGGTTCGCGCGGTTGTCGGCTGCTCAGGAAGACGACCCGATGTCCGGCCGCCACGAGCGACTCCGCCTCCCGGCGAACCCGCGGGTCGCGCCGGTAGTTCGTGTAGGCCACCATAAGGATCGTCGTCACGATGCGCGCCCCGAAAAACTCGAATAGCCGGCACTGCGCTCCCGCCAGAAGCGGTTGATCGTTCGTCCGTCGGTCGCCAGGCCCCCGTTTGCTGTAACGTATTCGACCAGTTTCCAGTACAGGCGGTCATAGCCGGGATCACGCGCCCCGCCGAAAACGATCGGATGCCAGACGACTGACGCGCATCCTCCTCTGGAGCGCAGGGCGGCAAGCGCCGCCTCGATGGCGGCCCACGCCTTGGCACCTTTGAGCCCCATGTAGCCGCGCAGGGTCACATCCATGATGAAAAGCCCGATCTGCACGACGTCGTAGGGACGATCCTCCGCGAGGCAATACGGGTAGTAGGGATACGAAAACCCCGCACGCGGGCCGGGTCGGTCGGGAAACCCCATCGACATGTCGTACTGGATCCCGGTGCGCTCCTGCACCGAGAACAAGGCGTCGTAATCGAACGAGAGGAAATGCTGGCGAGACCCGAGCGGTCGTGCCAGGCGGCGCGCCAGAAGTTCCACTTCCTCGGCATACCAGGCCGGATTCTCGGTCGAGCGGTAACTGCCGTGCAGGCAAAGGTCGAATCCTTCGCTCACGATCGTTTCGAGGTAGCTGCAGGTGAAATCGTCCTCGATCCGGTAGTTCACATCGGCAGGATGACGATGGGCCACTGCCACCTGGAAGGACGACCGCACGCCCCGCAGCTTCTCCTGCGCGATGATTTCGGGGATGCAGCCATAAGGGTCTCGCCGGGTTGCCACGCAACGCGCCAGCCCGAAGGCGGCACGCGCCGCGTCGATCGGGTCGCGATGGCGAACCAGATGGCGCAGCAGTGTCCGGGCGCCCTGGCTTGCAACATCGAGTGCACCTGCCGGCAGGAAGTCGACATCGTGCGACAAGACCAGCGCATAGATCGAGCCCGCCGGCCATCGCACTGCGAACGGCGCAAGGTCGCATTGCAGGCGAGCGCAAAGCGACGACAGTCGCGCGAGAAGCCGCTGCAAGTACTGGTCGACGATGTCTTGTTGAATGCCGAGGCGCGCGAAAACGCTGTCGGCGTAGAGCCGCCTGGCAGTGCGCTCGCCAGCGTCGATCCGCTCTGACCACGAAGCCAGGAAATAGAAGGCGTTGGCGGGCAGGTCGAAGGCGATATCCGTTTGCGACGAAAAGCCCGCGACCAAGCCAGGCAGCACGACTGCCAGGGCATCGGCACTTTCCGCGCGCCCGATGTCCTGCGACCCTTCGAAAAAATCCCACGACCGGGCGCGATAGGCGATCGCAAGACATCGCTCGAGTGGCCATGATTCGTTCCTGGACGCCCCGTAAAGCACCCAGGGCCCGGACAACGGAGGCTCGCTGCGGTAGTGAACCGAAACCCCCGCCGCCATGAGCAGGGTCTCGAGCACGTATCGGACCTTTGGAAGGTGGCGATCCTCCACTTGCAGCACGACCGGAAGGTCGAAGTCCATGCGGTCGGTCACCACCCTTTTTCGCCCGCCATGTGCCGCTCGCGCTCCCGATGGGGCATGGATCCCCGAAGGTGCTCGACCGCGAGATTCGCCGAAACGTGGTACTCCATCGCGACAATGTAGAACATCGTCCACATGAAATGCACCCCCTTGAAGGCGGCCTCGGTAAAATTGAACAGGATGATGGCAACCAGCACCGCAAGCCGGAATGGCGCGAGTTCCGAGCCCGCCAGGAAGCTTTCGCGGATCCGGGCGTAGGCCGACAGGAGCATGGCGAACAACAGGAACACGCCGACATATCCCAGGTTCAGGTAGGTCTCGATGTATCCGTTATGAGCCTGATTCGGTTGCCACCACCACTTCTGCCACAGGACTTCGAGGCGCGGCCCAAGCCAGAAACTCTCGAATCCGGTGCCGAAGTACGGATTGTCCTGCAGCGCGAAGACATCCCGCCACAGCAGGGTGCGATCGGTCAGGGTGGCGTCCCGGCCGAGAAGAAGCAGTACCTGGTCGTACACGCCGAACACGTAATCGAGAAGCCACGCGAACAGGATCCCGAAGACCAGGAGCCTGGTCAGCGCACGGCCGCTTACGAGACCCGTGTAGATCAGCACCATGGTCACCGTACCAACGGCGAGCGCCAGGATCGACGTTACGCTGTCGGCCGCGCGGAGCAACCAGAGGGCGGCTGCGAGCATGGATGCCGCTACCAGCCTTTCGGCAAACCTGGAGCCTTGCGTCCGGCCGGTATCACGTTGGAACAACTGCCAGACGAAGAACAGGCCCGAGACCATGCAGATGTAGCCCAGGCTGTTCTTCGTGAGCCCGACGCCGTTGACGACCGGTGTTCCGCTATACGCATCGAAGGATTTTCCGTACTCCGGAAAATACTTGATCAGCAGCACGGAGAAGGGCATCAGCACAAACGCGCACCGCTCGAGCACGATCTTGAGTGCGCGCACCGGATCCGGATCGGTGAGGATGACCAGCGCCATGATCGGATGACCCATGGCCTTCGTCCAGCGCTTGAATGCGATGAACGGATAATCCGACCAGAGTATCGAGATCAACCCATAGCCAAGGAATACCAGCAGCCATGCGTTGCGTCGGACGACGTCACCGACGCGGACATTCCTGCGCAGCAGCACGACAAGACCGAGAAAGATCAGGGCGCCGAAGTAGATCGCGTCGATCGGACTCCCCTCGTCATATGCCGCATCCTGCGCCCCGCCAAGGCTCATCCACTGCGAAACGAACCGGGATCCGGTAATGATCAGCCACAGCACCGGGAGCCAGAGGGCGGTGCTCGCGTCGGGATCGCTGAACCAGCGTCGCGCAACGAGCGCCAGTACCACGAGAACGGTCAGGAGCGTAGCGATCGAAGATGGCATCGGCGCGTCATGTCATGCTATGCAAGCGAATGCGGCCCGAGAGCCGTCTCGTCGGGGTACTGCCCGTCCGCGGAATTTCAGCAACCATGAACGTCATCGTTCCACACGGATTCGAGACCAACTATACGGCGGGCTTCGCCCTCGGCCTGAAGGCGAACGGCATCAGGTTCGTCGTGATCTCCTCGGATGCCGACGAGCAGATCTTCTCGGCACACGGCATCGACCACATCAACCTGCGGGGCAGCGTTGCGGAAGATCGCCCAGCGCTGACCAAGATCGCAAACCTGGCGCGCTACTATCTGCGCATCCTGCGGTATCTCCTGCGGCATCGGCACTGCACGCTTCATTTCATCGGCACGTTTCGCAACGAGTTGCTGCTGATCGAGGGACTGGTGCTGCCGGCGATGTTCCGCCTGCTCGCGAAACGCTATCTCTATACCGCGCATAACGTCCTGCCGCACGGCAAGAGCGGCATCGCCCTTTATCGATTCGTCTATCGATGGGTTTATCGGTTGCCTGACACCATCGTCGTCAACACCGCGCTGGCCGGCGAGCAGATCGTCGAGCAGTTCGGTATTCCGGAGGAGCGCATTCTCGTCTCGTCGATCGGCTTCAACGACGAGGTACCGTCGACGGATCTTGCCCGCCAGGGCGCGCGCACCCTGCTCGGCCTGGAACCGAGCCAGAAGGTTCTTCTCTTCTTCGGCAAGATCAGCCATTACAAGGGGCTGGATATGCTGATCGAGGCGCTCGAACGGATACCGGTGCCGGATCTCCGGCTGGTCATCGCCGGGTCGTTCACCGACGCGCACTACCGCTCGGCGGTAATGGCGCAGATCAGCGATTCCAGTCGCCGCAGCGACATCCTCCTTCATGAGCGCCATATTCCGAACGAAGAGGTCGAGGTATTCTTCAAGGCGGCCGACCTGCTGGTGCTGCCGTACCGGAACATCTATCAGAGCGGGCTGATCTTCCTTTCGATGAGATTCGGAATGCCGGTGGTGGCGACCGATGTCGGATCGATGAAGGATTACCTGGAGCCCGACATGGGCCTCGTGGCGCCGAGTAACGATGCAGCCGGAATCGCTCTTGCGGTGCAACAATTTTTCGACCAACCCGAGCGATTCGACGCCCGGGTCATTTTCGCGAAAGGGCTCGATTACGACTGGAAAAACGTCTGCCGCGGACTGGTGGCGCTTTACGACCAGCCCGACCAGACCGGCGCAAAGGCCTGTCGGAAATAGAACGTCGTGCGCGGAGCCGCCGCCGCAGGCCAGCGCTGCCGATTCCTGCGCGGCGCCGGAGACACTCATGCGGATCGCTCCTGCAGCAGCACACGATCGACAGCTTCCAGCGTAAGCGCCGCGTTGATTTCGCGGCTGTGATTCGCCCGCCCGCTCGCGTGGTCGTCGGCGATCTTGCGCAGCGCTTTCGGGTCCAGAAATTGCAAGCGGTGGAGGCGAGCGTCGGTGACGACCTCGCGAACATACGGTGCAAGCTGTCGGCGAAACCAGATCCGGTAGGGCAGGAACTTATGCAGCCCCAGCAAGCCGAGCCGTGAAAAGGTTCCCCACAACGGATCGATCCAGTGAAGGGAGTCAGGGAGCCCTTCCTTGTGCCAGTAATCGAGCTTGAAGGTTGCGCCGCAGAATATCCGCTGCGCCGTCGCCCGCAGCCGCGGCTGGTTCGCTGCCAGGCCGCGATCCGTCGGAATGGCTGCCAGGAACGGATCGTTGTCGTAGATGAGACGCAGCGCCGGCTGAGCACTTTGCCGTTCACGCGCGGAGGCGCGGTAGGCGAGTTCAACGATCTCGTTGTCCAGGTACGGCGTGCGGAAGGCCAGTTGCGAACGCGCAGCGGCGAGGCTTCCGAACAGGTGCCAGGGCACCTCCTGGAAGACGGCCTGCGTGACAGGATGCGTCGTCTCTGCGTGACCCCGGGTGGTCGCCGCCTGCACAAGCGGCGCGAACGCGTGGTCGAACATCGCGACGGCCAGGCAAAGGGGCCGGAAGGTCGACATGCTGCGCAGGACTTCACTGCCGTAGTTGCCGGTGAGACGCACTGGGGCCAACTGGCGAGCCTGCTCGGACAGATAGATCTCGTGCGCTCCCAGTGCACCGGCGCACCCGTCGGTCACCCGGACGGTGCGATCGACGTGCTCACCGTAGTTCGCCAGGAACTCGCTTCCGATGCGCAACGCACGGTAAGGCACCCTTCGGGTCGCGGCGACGCGCCGGGCAATGCTCACATCCAGGGTGTCGCTTCCCTCGGCTGCATACGTATAGGCTACCGCGGGTTGCGACGTGCAAGGCAGGCACGCCATGATCATGCGAGTGTCCAGTCCTGCAGTGAGCGATATGCCGACCGGGGCGTCGCCGTCCAGGTAATGGGGCAGGACGCGCCGGAAGGTCTCGGCGAAGCGGCTCTCGAACTCGGCATCGTCGAGCACGGGCAGGCGCTCCCAATTCCCGGGAGTGAAATATCGCTTCCGCTCGAGGTTCCCTCCGGGGAGACGGATCCACAGCGATCCACCAGGCAGGAGTCGGATGCCGCGAAACAGAGTATGGCCGTCGCGGATGGAGCCGAACGCCAGGAACTGCGCGAGACCCGTTTCGTCGAAACTCCGCAGTTCAGGGAGTACCCTCAGCAGGGCCTTCGCCTCGCTGGCGAAGTAGGTGATTCCCCTGCTTTCGGCGATGTAGAGGCGCTCGCTGCCGAACCGGTCATTGAAGAGCAGCGCGCGTTCGCGCGCCGGGTCGACCAGCAATCCGCTGAACAGGCCGTTCAACTTGCCGACGAACTCGTCGCCCTCTTCTTCATATCGATCTCGCAGTGCCATGGCCGGAAAGCATTCCCCCGCGAACATCAGCGCAGTGCCGCCGATTCGAGCGGTGGAGGACTCTCGGGCGGCGAACGACTTTTCATGCGCCACCCATCCCGCGTAGACGCCGAGCGCAGGCGTGAAATGCGTTCCCGACTCCGACGCCTCCTGGTGACGCATCGTCCCGATCATCCGCCGCACCGTGTCCTCGTGCGCAGTCGACGATACAGGCGCCAGCAATCCCGCGATGCCCGGCATGTCAGGATCGAGGCGGCATGTTCACCGCCGCTCCGGCGTGATCGGCCCTCTCGAGCGCCTCACTCCTGACGCGATGCATACCAGCGCGTGCGCAGGCGCTTCAGCGGAGTCTTGATCGAGGGTGGCACCACGGCTTTCCAGCCCCGGTGAGCGCCGCTGGCGAGAGCCAGGCGTCCCCTCCAGGTGAGTGGAATGTAGTAGCGTGGCAGGGCAGCCCGCTCGAAGCCGCAACCGCGCTTGAAATCCCCGAGGGAAGTGTCGGTCCACAGCGCGTAAGTCAGATACTCCAACTTCTTTTCGGCACAGAGTTCCACTGCCTTGGCGATGAGCGCGTTGTTCAGAGACTTGTCACGATGCGCAAGACTGGAGAGGATCTGGTTGATCGCGCCGAAACGGCCCCCGTCGGCAAGCATGATGAATCCGACCATCTGCCCCTCCAGGTAGGCTCCGATCATGTACTCGCGATGCACGAATTTCGAGAACTGCACCTTCACAGTCTCGAAGCTCTTGCCGTAGTGCCAGAAGGGCCGCCCCTGTCGCACCGGCGACTCGTTGAAGATGGCGGTCATGCCCCTGACGAAATCGTCGTCGTAGGCCACCTCCTTGACCACGACACCCTTTTTCGCGGCCCTTCGAAACCGATTTCGGGCGCGGCGCTCGATCTTCGTGTTCCACCAGTGGTCGTAGGACTGGACCGGCAGGACTGCGATTTCCTCCCATTCGGTGTAAAAGGGATGGCGCGCCACCACATCGGGCAGCCGTTGGGTGAAGGTGAAGATATCCGGTGTGCGGATGGGCAACTCCCGGAGCGCCCCCATTACCGCCTGAGGGTCGGCGACATCTTCGTACCCTTCGTCCTCCAGGCTGAGGGTCGCGATCGCCCGACCCTTGATGACGAAGGTCTGGCCGTGAATGTCGATACAGCGCAGGTTCGCAGGCTTGCCGTCGACCAGCCCCTGCTTGATGAAGACCTGACCGGGCGCGGCGGAGAATGTGGCGGATTCTGGCATGATGGTAGTGATGACGAAGTAATGGATCAGCGACCGAGACGCACACGTCGTTGCAGCAATTCCCTGAGTCGCTGCATCTGCTCGCCCCGATGAAACTTCATCAACTCGGGCGAGACTGCCCTCGGATGACCGGTGAGCCAGCACCAGGCATAGCCTGCCAGCAGGCCGAGGCCGCCCAGCACATAGGGTCGCCTGGTCATCTGGAAGCTGCTCCTGAACACCTGCCACAAGGGATGGCCACCGAGAAAGTAGTCCTTCTTGCCGTAGCGGAAACGTGCACCCAACTCACTGCCGCCGGCGGTGCCCATCTTGCGGTGGTGGTAAAAGGTTCGCTCTGCGAACGAGAAGGTGAGCCACCCTTTCATGCGCGCCGTGGTCACGGCCACCCAGTCGATGCCACCGCCCTTGATCGGCACGTAGCCACCGATATCGTCGAAGCAGGCGCGGCGAAACAACTGGCATTGTCCGTTGACGTGGTGCACGTTGATGTAGCTGTCGCTCCAGGAGTGGAAATCACCTTCCACGTAGTGCGTGCCGGCGACCCCGAGTTCAGGCATCGTCTCGAATTTATTTAGCAGGAACGCCATGAAATCCTCGGGAAACGACACGTCGGCGTCGATGTTGCCGATCACCTCGAATGGCAAGGTCTTCACGCGCTCGTAGCCGGCGTTGAACGCAAGTACTTTGGCGGCAAAATTGCGCTCCGCCCGCGGCGCAACCTTTATCAACTCCAGCCATGGGCGGCCCTGTTGGTACGACTCGACGATTTCGTCGGTGCGGTCGGTCGAACCGTCGCTGACGATCACCCAACGCAGCGGCAGTACGGTCTGGGCGATCACGGACTGGATCGTCTTCTCGATGAAGGCAGCTTCATTGCGAGCTGGAGTAATGAGCACGTAGTCGAGCGGCACGGAATGTTCCTTCGTTGAATGATGCTCAGGACAGCGCGGGAGCGAGGTCCGCGTAGTGCGGCGATGCCACCGCGCCGGCGCCCTCCGAGTCGCTCGCTCGCAGCCACGCTTCGAGCACGACCAGGCTGTACAGCACCTTGTGGTTGTCGCGCCGCCTGGAGCGATGCTCCGCCAGGAGCCGGCTCACTGCGCGCGGCTCGAGGTACTTGAAAATGAGTGAGTCGCCCTCGAGCAGGCAACTCGCAAGCTCGCTGCTCATCGGGCCCTGGAACCAGTCGTCCACGGCCTTCACGGAAAAGCCGCGCTTCTTGCGCCTGAGAATCTCCGCCGGCAGGAACCGCTCGCATACCCGCCGGTGCAGCCACTTGCGCTGTCCGCGGCGGATCTTGAACGCGGCGGGCAGCCGCTGCGCGAACGCGACGACCTCCCCGTCGAGATAGGGCACGCGCACCTCGAGACCATGCGCCATCGAGATCTTGTCGGTGAACATCAGCAACTCGTCGGGCAGGGACGATCGAATCTCGAGCACCTGGAAGGCGCCGAGCTCGTCGCATCGTTCCATCTCCGGCTGCAGATCGCACCAGGACTCCAGGATGCTGTCGCCGGCGCCGTCAGCCAGGACCCCATCGCGGAACAGCGCGTCGATCTCGTCGCCGGGCAGGAGCGAAAAGACGCTCTGGTAGCGCCGCATGCGCTCATCGATTCCCAGGGAGTACGCACCACGCTTCAACGCCTCGCTCCGCGGCAAGCGGCCAATGCCGGCTTGCAGGCCATTGCGCAGCCAGCCGGGAAGCCGGCGCCAGTGTTCCCCGTACTGCACCCCGAGATGGCGGGTATAGCCGGCGAACAGTTCATCGGGTCCCTGGCCCACGAGCGCCACCTTCACGTCCTGCCGGGCCCTCTCGCACAGGGCGTTCATGAGCACGACCGACGACGAAGCGATCGGCTCCTCGAGGATGGAAACGATTCGCGGCAGGGAACGCTCGAAGGTCGCCTGGCTGAGCATTACCTGGCTATGACGCGCCGAAAAAATGCCGGCCGATCGGGCCGCGTCGACTAGCTCGTCGTCCTTGTCCTCAGCTTTGCCGTAGCCCGCGGTGTAGGTCGCCCAGTTCTTGCCGTAGAGATCCATCAGGGCAAGGAGCAGCCCCGAGTCCACGCCCCCACTGAGCAGCAAGCCGACCGGTACGTCACTGAGCAGGTGTCGCTTCAGTGCCCGCTTGTAGATGTCGAGCAGTTCCTCGGCGGCCTGGTCGTCGGACATCGTGTCTGCGAACGGATCGGGCCTGGGGTTGTGCCAGCGCTCCACGCGGAAGCTGCCCTTCTCGAAGACCGCCATCGTGCCCGGTGCCAACTTGCGCAGCCCCTGATACATCGTCAGTGGCGAGGGTGTGTAACGGTATCGAAGAAAGAGGTTCATTGCCGTGGGGTCGATGGCAGGCCGTTGTGGCAATGCCGCCAGCACGGCGCGCAACTCCGAACCGAAGACGACCGATCCAGCCTCGACCCGGTAGTAGACGAGCTTGATGCCTGCCGGGTCGCGGGCGAGGACAAGCTTCTTGCGCGATTCGTCCCAGATGGCAAGCCCGAACATGCCGTGCAGCCGGCTGAGGACCGTGGTGCCCCACTGCTTGTAGCCGTGAACAATGACCTCGGTGTCGGAACGGGTGCGAAAGACGTGACCGAACGCCTCGAGTTCACGCCGCAACTCGGGAAAGTTGAAGATCTCACCGTTGAAGACCACCCAGACGGTTCCCTCGCGGTCCGACATCGGCTGATGCCCCCCGGACAGGTCGATGATCGACAGCCGGCGAAAGCCAAGACCCAGCGGGCCGCTGAAATGAAAGCCCTCGTCGTCGGGTCCGCGATGCGCGAGCGACCGCGTCATCGCCTGCACGGCGGTCCGTGATGCGGGTTGGCCCGTGCCGAAGTTGAATTGACCGCAAATGCCGCACATTGCTGGGCGCTCCGGGGTGACTCTGGATCTTTGGTTAGAGCGAGGCTGGACTTGCCGCTGCAGCGCCCCGGGTCGCCGGGTGAGACACGGCAGCGGTGGCGGAGGTGGCGCGCCGTTCACGCTTCGCCTCGAGCAGCCACTGGCACAGGCTCCTGAACACCTGCGCTTGCGCCCAGCGGTGCATCGGCACATTGTCCCACCCCAACCGCAGGCGGCGTGTGCGAAACGACCCATCGGGCTTTCGCCAATGGGCGAGCAGGTCGTTCAAGGTGGTCATCAGGCGCTCGTCCAGGCCCGGGAAGCGCCCCTGCAACAAGGTGGCCAGGTTGATGCATTCGGCATAGTCGTAGAGTTCGCGCTTGTAGACCGTCAGGCGCGGGGCGTGCGCGAAGGGTCTCGGCAGTCCCTTGGCATCGAAAAGATGATCCACGTAGTAGTGCACGCCCGACTCGATGGCGGAACTGCATCGCCCGTCACCGACCAGCGCCTCGATCCTGGCAAGTGCCTTCAAGACGAAACACGTATGAAAGTGGTCAACGAAATTGCGAACGCCGTCGGTGGCGTAGAACCAGGATCCATCACTTTGCTGCGCCCCCAGCACGTACTCGAGGTTGCGCTCAGCGGTGCGCAGATAGTCGTCGCGCGAGAACCGGAGACCGGCGCTTGTCAGCAGGAAGGCACGGTATGCACTTGCATTGATCACGCCGCCTTCGGTGTCCTGCGGGTTGTAGCCGGCGCTGGCTGACTTCGCCGAGATCGTCTTGTCGTGGATATCCTCGAACGCATGCTGCGCAGCAGACTGCATCAGTTCGAGCCATCGCGGGCGACCGTCGAGGCTGAAAACCGCGGCAAAGGCATCGTAGACGTACGGTGTGCTGGTGATCAACGGCGTCTGCGCCGGCATCACACCGGTGCGAGTCACCCAGTCGAACGGATAGCCCCAACCGGCGTTGGCATAGCCGGGGCACCGGGTCGCCTCGAGAACCTCGGCGAAGTGCGCTGCGCGCTCGAGATGGCGCGGTTCGCCATGCAGCCGGAAAAGCATGGCGAATCCCATCGCATAGTGCGCGTCGGCAATGGGAAAGCGCTGCTTTCGCCAGAAAAGCTGCCGCGCCGCGGGAAAAAGCGCCTCCGAAACGATCATCGGTGCGACCGCGAGCGTGCCCAACGCCGGCTTTCGGTAGTACAGCGCCTTGGCGCGCCCGCCGAGCGGTCCGGCAAAGTAGCTCTGGTGGTCGAAGGAGGTTTCGCCGAAACGATCCAGCCAGTCCACGAAAGCGGCGATGGCGGATTCAGCAGCGTCGGTGCCCTTGCGAGCGAGGATCGTCATTACAGAAGGTCTCTCGATGAACTGCGGCGCATCTTCCAGCCCGGAGGCGCTGCGCCGAAACGGTCGAGCCGGATGCGGGCCCGCAACTTTGTGTCCGACACCGTGCGGCGCACATGCCTGACGGCCTTCCAGCCGAAGACGGCTTGCAGCGGCGCGTACTTCCAGCCCAGGCGCGGCGGCTCGACCGATCCGCCGAGCTCGTGTGCCAGCGACTGCACTCGGGCGTAGAGCTCGGACCTGTCGGGATGAAAGCAGTTGCCCCGGTCGATCCAGTCCTGCAGGAACCTGATCGATGCAGCCCGTGTCCGGTCGCTGTCCTCGATCTCGAGCAGGTAATGGATGCACAGGCCGATCGACAGCAGCAGCGAATCGGCCGCCCTTTCCGATATCGCCCGGCTCAGGCTCCCGACACTCGCGCGCCGGTAATAGGCGCGCGCCTCCGGCACAAACCTGACGCCCTCGGAAGCCGCGACCACCCTTGCAAAGTACTCTCCGTCATCGTCCAGGGTAAGGCGTTCGTCCCAGGGGCCTGCGAGTTCGGTCAACTTTCGGCTTACCAGCCAGGAAGCGGGAAAAAACCACGCGTTGTTCAGGAACTTGGCAAGGAAGTACTCGACAGGATCCAGATCGCGCCAGAGCGCAGTAGGCGCAAATCGGGCGGCTTCGGGGTCGACGAAGAACTCGCCGAACGACGCTGCCAACAGCACCCGGCTCGACCGACCTGTCTCCGCACCGCTCAGTTGCCGGGCTAACTTGTCCGGGGCGAGGATGTCGTCGGCATCCAGCCACTGGATGTAGTCACCCTGCGCCAGGCCCAAGGCCCTGTTTCGGGTCGCACTCGCGCCGCAGTTGACTTGCGAAACGACCTTTACATCGCGGCGCTCGTAGCTCTGGGCAATCTCGAGGGTGCCATCGGTCGAACCGTCGTCAACAACGACGATTTCTTTGCCCGGCCACGTTTGCGCCAAGGCAGAGTCGATCGCCTCCGACAGATAGTGTTCCGAGTTGTAGGCGGGGATGAGAATGGACACGATATCCGGCACGGCCCTACCCCTTCTTCTGTCCTGCACGCGGCTTCGACAGGGAGGGTCCGCCCGAGGGAAGATAGCCACCCTGCCATTTCAGCCACCTGCCCCACAAACGATGCGAAGTTGCCGACACGAAACGTCGAGGGGCGACACCCGCCGCCGCTGTGACACTCTTCACGGCACCGCCAACCCGCCCATGTCGAGCATGCCAGATCGCCATCTCGAGGTGCGCGTCGCTCAACATTGCGAGAATGGCACCGCGTTGCCCCTCGTGGGCGAACACGCCCTCCGATATCATCCGGCGAAACATATTAACTGTGGCATTCTTGTATTCGACGTGACCTGAATCGAAGACACGTGTGAGGCGAGCATCGCCGTCGTCCGTCATCACCGTGCCAAGATGCGCTACGGCACACATCGGGTACCGGAATGCCAGCTTGTAGAAGAGGAGCGTGTCCTCCCGCGTTTTCATGTCGTCGGGTAGGCCTCCTATTTCAAGGAAGGCGGAGCGACGCAATCCGCTGGCTTGCAACAGCATTGGCTGAATCGGCATGAATGCCCAGTCGCTGGCATCAGCCTTCAACTGAACGAAACCGTCGGTTTGCAGGCCGCACAACTGCCAATATGTGCGCCCGGACGTTGGCGAGTCCATCGCCACGTCGGCGAAATAGCAGGACGCGCTGCCTTCGGTCCCAGCGATTGCACGGGCTATGCTGTCCAGGTGCGTCGGAAGCCAATAGTCGTCCGAGTCCAGATAGGCGATCCATTCGCTGTTCGCCACTAGCGCCCCGGTATTCCTCGCTACCGATACACCGCCGTTCGCCTGATAGATGTAGACGATAGCGCTGCCGAACGCTTCGACGACGCTGCGCGTATCGTCCGTCGAGCCATCGTCTACCACGATGATTTCTGACGGGCGGAGACGCTGGTCCAGGACGCTTCGAATCGCCCGGCTCAGTGTCGCGGCCCGATTGAACGTCGGGATAATCGCGCTGAATTCAATGCGCATGATCGGCTTTGCTCGAACTCATGTTGATTCAGCGGGGCAACTGCCGGTATTCCTCGTACCAGGCAGCCTTCTGCGGCGACGACCTTGCCGATGCCCCCAGTCTGGCGCCAATCCTGATCAGCAGCGACGGTCGGCAGAGAAAAACCGCAAGCCTGTATAGTCGGCGGCCGACCGGCAACGGCAGCAACGGCAGTAGGTGGTTGCACAGAATCTGCAGCACCGGCGTGGGGACCTGCGCATCGCCCATCGCATTCCGCTCTTTTCCGGCTCGGGCTATTCCGTCCGTCAGCCGCGGTCGGTGGCCGGCGCGCAACGCATTCCCGATGGCCGTTTCGAGAGTCATGGAATAGCCTGCGCCCCATCGTTGAACGAAGCCCGTCCAATACTCGTGGATTGCGCTGGGCGTCCTGTCGACACTGAGCAGGGTCGTAAGGGCATGTGTAGCCGGAAGCGAGTGAAGTGCGCGCTCGAGATGAGCGTTCCAGCCTGAACCAGTGTGGTGCTTGCGAATGGATTCCTGAATGACGCGGCCCTGCAGTTCGCGCTGCACTGGATCTCTGCAGAGCCGGATTACCTGCTTCCTGAAACGTTCGACAGTCTCTGGTCGCTGCAAGATGTCATCCAGCGCGACACCGTCGGAACCGTAGGGAGGCGGACATTCGGAAGGCGCCAGCACCAACGGAACACCGGCGAGACCCGCCTCCAGCAAGGCTGTGGTGGTCCCGAAGGGAAAGCCCTCCACGTAGACGTCGGCAATCTCGCGCACCGCTGCCAGGGCAGATTGGCTCAGTACGCCCATTGATCTGATTCTTCCGCCGACCTGGACAGAGGAGTCGAGCCAACGCTTGTCGGCTCCGAAGCCAACCCCGAGGAGCACTGCCTCGGGAACCGCTTTCAGAATGCTGCAGCAGACCTCGACGAAATCAAGTCCATTTGCGGGCAGAAACTTGAATGCCGCGCCGACGGTAAGAATCACTACCGCCTCCGTCGGGATCCCCAACTCAGCCTTGGCTCGTCGGCGAGAGGCGATGGCCTCTTCCCGTACGGATGCCGGAACGATGCGGTCAGCCAGAGGGATGGGCACGCTGGCGACCCGCGGCAGGCCTCGATACCGAAACGCCCAGGCTTCCTCGAGCGCCGATCCCCGGCAGTTCAGGACGAGGTCTGCAACAGACCCACCTGTCCAGAACACGTGCGCCGAATGATTGACCAACATCACGGGCGGCCCGCCTTCGATGCCGAATGCGGCGGGGCAGATGACATCGGAGACATCCACATGAAGCACGACATGGGCCGCCTTGGCGCGTGCCAGGGCGCGCAGCCATAGCGCCTTGTCCGCCAGAGTGGATTCCGGTGCCGATGAATAAACCCGGCCGCCCGTCTCCGCGACCGCTTCCTGCAATGCAGCGGGTACGGATACCGACTGAGAGAGCAGCGCGGCGAAGTGCTTGCGCCCGCTCGTGTCATTTTCGATCCAACGCGTTGCCATGGCGGTCAGGCCGCCCGCGGGAAGCGCTTCCGTCAGCACGTGAAGGCACCCGTTCGGTGTCGACGCTTCGTCTGCGACATCCTCTGCGCGAAAAGTTCGATCGGGTAGCAGACGGGCAACGCCCTGGAGAATCGATTCGACCCTGACCGAAGCAAGGAGCCGATTCTGCCGGGACAGGATGCACGCGGCCGCGTGAGTGAAATGCATCGCTGCATTCACATCGCCAGATGCCAGGCGAGCTTCTCCCTGCTCCAGAAGCCAGTCAGCGACAGCCTCGGCATAGTTCAGGGCGTCCTGAACACTGCCGTGCGCGGTTCGAGACCCGTTCATGTTCCTGTTCCTCGTCATCGGCTCTCGGTGCCCCGCACCACCCGGAGAATCCTGCGGAGGCGTCGAGGCATCTGCTCAGGCGAGACAAGGTTCAAAAGCGTGTGCAGGGAATGGAGGCCGGCCAATAGCGCGGCGGCTACGCTCATCCCGATTGCCCAGGCGCGCGGCAGAAAATAGAAGCCGCAGAAGACGAGCGCGATCAGGCTGACAACCATCGTGCCTGTTCTGAAAGCTACGGTTGACCAGTGGAAGCCGCTCATTTTTCGGACGACGACGTAAATCATGGCTGCGTGGAATACATAGGAAGCAAAGAAAGCGATGCCCGCGCCCGCTATTCCGAACCAGATCACAAAGACCCAGGAAAGGCCGACGTTGACGATTGCCCAAGCGAGCTCGGTCAGGAAGAAGACCGTCTGCGCGCCCTTGGCGACGATGACATAGCCCATGGGCCAACTGATCACGCGAAGCATCATTCCGAGGCAGATCCAGCGCAGCGTTTCGGTGGCACTGCTGAATTGGGCACTGTAGAAAATGTCGAGAACCAGTGGCGCGAAGCCCAGCGTAGCAATGACCCCGACCCCGGCAAGTAGCATGCTGATATGGGCCTGCTCATTGACGAGCCGATTGCACTCTTCATTATCGCTGGCAACACGGACAAGACGAGGATAAAAGTCCGCACCCATCGCTTGAAGCACGAAGCCCACGTACAGGCCACCAAGGGTCCAGGCCGACTGGTACAGGCCGGCAGCCTCGAGTCCATCGTAGCGAATGAGAATAATCCGCACTATGTATGCCGCGCCGATCGTGAGCAGCCCGCTTGCCATGAAAGCGAGGCCCAGCTTCAGCAATCCGCTGACCTCCTGGCGAAGCTGGGGGGGCGTGATGACGGGGCGTTCGATGACGACTTTGCGGGCGTACCACCAGGCGGTGACGGCCGAGGCAAGTGCCACCGCCACGAGCGCCGCCGCCACGCCTTCCTCGCGCAGCCAGTACACCAACGGCACGCTGACGAGCGTTCCGTAGAGCGAGCTCAGGATGCCGATCTTCGCGAGATCGCCGATGCGCCTCATGCCCTGGAGCAAGGCGCCCTGGCCATCGGCGATCAATCGAAAGAACACGGCAAGCGACAGCAACGCAACGGATATCGCCTGGTCCTCGTTGCCGAAGGTCATGACGGCCACGGGCCGGCAGAACACGAGCAGCAGCAGGGCTCCAAGAAGCCCGAGCGCGATGGCGGTCCGACGCAATACGGCTGCAGTACGGGCGATGCGCTGGGCATCTCCGCTTCCGGTCGCCTCGGCAATCTGGCGCACCCCGCTGTTGTTGATGCCCATCTCCGCGATAGTGCGGGCGAGGTCGGCAATCACAGCCAAGGCGCCCATCAAGCCGAAGCCTGCGGGCCCGAGGAACAACGCCATCGCTTTTGTCCGGGCAATGCCGATGGCGATATTGGCTGCGGACGAGCCACCGATCATCGCGGTGGACCTCAGAATTTCCCTGTATGTGCTCTGGCCTGACACACCCCTCCCCTCGAGCGGCGCATCGGGCAATGCCGGGGTGCGCTCGCAGGGCTCAGGGAGAATCGATGACATCGTGGGGGGCTCCAGGGGACCAGGAAACAACATCGCGAGTCGAGCCTCCGCCCACTGGCAGGGGGCGGGCTCGGCGCCAGCTCCGGTTACCCGGTATGGATGGTCGCGAGTTCGTGCACTGCGGTGCACGCGTCGCGCAGCCCGGAGCAAACCTGGCGTTGTTGATCCAGGGTCATCCCCGGGAACAAGGGCAGCAGAACGCAGTGATCCTGCGCCTGCTCGGAGTGCGCGAGCGAGCTGAGCTGCGGCAGGTCGCTGTAGGCGGCCTCGCGATGGCTGCACATGATGCCGCGCCGAGTGCTGATTCCGACGTCGAGCATCGCCTGCATCACCCGGCGCTGATCGGTGTGAAAGGGAAGTCGCACACTATAGCTCTGCCAATTGCTGCGTGCCCACGCCGGCTCAAACGGCAGGGCCAGGCCAGGCACGTCGCTCAGCCAGTCCACGTAGCGGGCGACCAGTTCCCGGCGTTCGCGCACGATATCCGGCAGGCGCTTCAATTGCTCCCGGCCGACGGCCGCCTGGATGTCGGTCATCCGGTAGTTGTAGCCGATTCTCGGGTACGACTCGAAGATCACCTGGTTGGAGCCGTGGCGGACCGTATCCGGCACGCTCATCGCATGCTGGCGCAGCAGCCGGTACTGGCGGTCCCACTCGGCATGGCGAGTCGTGAGCATCCCCCCGTCGCCCGTGCTGATCACCTTGCGTGGGTGAAACGAGAAGCAGGCGACATCGCCATGAGGCCGGCCGATCTTTTCCCAGCGACCGTCCCACAGGATCTCGCTGCCCGTCGCGCAGGCCGCATCCTCGATCAGCGGAAGTTCGCGCGCCTTTGCAAGCGGAACAAGACGAGCCAGGTCGCAGGGCATGCCGATCTGGTGCACACAGAGGATCGCGCGAGTGCGATCAGTGATCGCTGCGTCGACCCGGTTCACGTCGATGTTAAAGGTCTGCGGGTCGATATCAACGAAGATGGGTATTGCGCCGCAGTAGCGAATGCTGTTCGCCGTGGCGATGTAGGAGTGGCTGACGGTAATGACCTCGTCTCCCGGCTTCACGCCGGCCACCAGCAAGGCGAGGTGCAGCGCAGTCGTGCAGTTCGAAACGGCGCATGCGTGCGGAGCGCCGACGAGTTCAGCGAACTCGCGCTCGAAGGCCGCCACCTCGGGGCCTTGGGTGATCCAGCCGCTCAGGATCACGCGGCGCGCAGCGTCGGCTTCGGGTTCGCCCATTACAGGTTTGGCAATGGGGATCATGCCGCTGCCACCGCTTCCCGGCTTGACTGCCACCATTGCACCAGGCGAGTCAAGCCCTCTTGCAGGCCTACGCGAGCCTTGAATCCGAGAAGGCGTTCGGCTTTCTCGATGGATGCGAGCCGTCGCGACACGGGATTGACGCTGCGCTCCGGACCGAATTCCGGCGCGAGGTCGGCGCCCATCACGCCGACCAGGGCCGTAGCCATTTCGCGCAGTGACGTTTCGGTACCGCTGGCGACATTGAACACTTCGTGCGCATGCTCGGACTGCAGTGCGAGAACGTTTGCCCGCGCTACATCCTCGATATAAACGAAGTCCATCGTCTGATGGCCGTCGCCGAAGATCAGCGGGGGCTTGCCGTCCGCGATGCGTTCCATCCAGCGTATCAGGACTTCTGTGTACTTTCCGTGCAGGTCCATTCGAGGGCCGTACACGTTGAAGTACCGCAGCGCCACATACTCCAAGCCGTACATTGCATGGTAGGAGCGCAGCATGCCCTCGACGAACGTCTTGCTGGCGCCGTAGAAGGTCTGATCGTTGTACGGGGCCTGCGTCTCAGGAGTTGGAAACGTGTCGGCCAAGCCGTATATCGACGCCGAAGAGGCGGCGATCACTTTTTTCACGCCCGCGTGCCGGGCCGCATCGACCACATTGAAGCTGCCGTCACACATCACCTCCATTGCGTCACGCGGATTGGCCGCACAGGCAGTGATGCGCAGCGCGGCCATATGAATGACCGCGTCCATGTTCTTCATGACCGCGCCAACTGTATCAATATTACGGATATCGCCGCGCACGAGTTCGACGCGAGGGTCTGTCAGCGCCGATTCGAGGTTCTTCGGATTGCCGCGAACGAGGTTGTCGAGGACAACGACGCGCCCGGGCGTGTGATGACGAAGCAAGAGGTCAATGGTGGTAGATCCGATCAGGCCGGCCCCGCCGGTAACAAGTATGTTCGCCCCAGCAATATCCATAAACGGTAATCCCCTGGTATTCTGCCGCGACGACAGATTGATGAATTGTTGGGGCAGTAAAACGTGAAGTGCAGACGCTTCGGCTCATCAGGGAGTTGCCCCGGGTGCAACCGTTGCGGCTCACTAGGTCGCTCCGTCGCCACGGAGAACTGCTCCGACCGTGCGCAACATGATGCTCAGATCCAGGGTGAGAGAGCAGTTCCGGATGTAGCGAAGGTCCATGCGGACCATTTCGTCGAAGGAGACCCTGCTTCGCCCTTCGACCTGCCACAATCCCGTAATGCCCGGCTTCATGTCGAGCACCCGGCGGCGATGCCAGGATTGATAATTCTCGGCTTCGTATGGAATGGGCGGGCGTGGTCCGACCAGACTCATATCGCCCAGGAGCACGTTTACGAGCTGGGGTAGCTCGTCGATACTCGACTTGCGGATCCATCGGCCCACGGGAGTAACCCGGGGGTCGCTGGCCATTTTGTAGGTGGCTCTCTTCGCGGTCGGCGGTTGGCCGGCGTCGATCCGGCCCTTGATGAGGTCTTGCACGTAATTGCGATGGATTTCGTCACCGATATCCGTTGTCATGGATCGGAACTTGTAAAAGACGAATGGCACGCCACCCTTCCCGAGCCGCACCTGCTTGAAAATGATCGGCCCGCGCGATGTTGCTGCAACGGCAGCGGCCGCGATCAGCATTACCGGAGACAGCAGCAAGAGTGCAAACGCCGCTCCAAGAACATCGATGGGGCGCTTCAGAAAATATCCTTGGGAAAAACCTGCCGAGGCGGCATTGCCTTCGAGCACGCCCGAATCAGGCGTTCCGAATTCGGAGATGGAATTCGCTTCGGAGGCGATTTCGTCGAGTTGATCCTTCGGATAGGACGCAGTAACGGTGGAAAATGCCAAATTGTCGGCGCGAATCAGGATTCGCTCGCCGAAGTGGCGCGTGGCAACCTCGTCGGTATCCGGAAGCAGCACCGCGAAAACGTTGTCGTCCAATTGCCCGAGGTAGTCCGTTTCCCGCTTGCCGGCGCGGAGGCATTTGGCGAAGCGGATGAGCGTCGGCCGGCGCCCGGCTGGGAGGCGATCGAGCCGAAAGATCATCAGTGACAGAGGGGTCTTCGAACGATCCGTGCGTCGCTTCTCGCGGTGAAGCGCCTGGAGAAACTCGGTCCTGCTGAGCATGCCTGGAAGCGTTTCGACCGGATCCTCCTGGCCGTGCTCGCTGCTTTTTCCGAGTGCAGGCTTCTGGCCAGGAGCGGCTTCAGATCTTCGCGACCTAAGAAAAGGTTGATTGATGACTTCAGGTTCCGCCGCTTGCAGGCGCTCGATGTCGGAAGCGTAATTCGGCAGGTTCGATGCCGCGACCTGGCCGTCGCAATCCAGGGTGGGCACGCTCAGAACGCCGCTGCCGTCCATCGACCCGGCGACTGTCTCTGAGTATCCCCTAGCCGGTCTTATCACTTCCGTACTCCTTCGCAGAGGCGAATTGCCATGCTTGCAGTGCAGGATGTAAAAGCTCCAGCCCGCCCCGCCACTTGCAGTCCTGCAACAACTTCAACACAGATCGCCACTATCCCCGAACGCAAGGGGTCGAGCAAGCACGGCAAATGAAAAATGAGGAATACTTGACGAACCCGGCGAACGACGTGGGTCGGGATCCCGCAGCAGGCCCTCGAACGGCGTGACAGCCGTACCGGCGTCGCGGTTATTGCCTGTATCGTTCCATTGCGGCCATGCTGGCGCGCGCTTTCCACGGGGCGGGGCTAATCGAGCGACCAACGCCCGGCTCGTCAATACCCACGACATGGTTGTCGACGACGTCTTGGCAGGCCCGGGTTGCTCATGATCGCCGACGACCCGAAGTTCTTCGCCGATGCGTGCATCCGGCCCCTCCTGGAACCCGAGTGGGGCCGCCAGTTGGGCGGAGCCGCCTGGCAGCGATGCGCGAACAGATTATGATAGCATGTCGCCGGACTGAGCGTGCGTCGCTCGACGAGCAATAGCCGTTATTGCGAGGTCCACGCTCCATTGCTCCACGACCCATTGCTCCACGCCCTTCCGACCTCCCCCTTCCAGGAGATACCCCTGCTCGCCCCAATCGAACGAGGCAGCCGGGTCGGAGTGCGACACGCAATAATTCACGCGCCACTCATTTAGCCGATTGCTTCCGGAAAGCATCAGGGGCAGGATAGCGAAGCCGAACTTGACGTGCTCCTGCGCGTACCTCGGCGAAGGGTCTTCCGCCGCGGCCCGGGTTGATTGAGCGGTCGGACTGCCAGCCGTAGAGAAACGAGCCATGCCGGTTTCCGAGAACGTGCGCCTGGGGCGCGACGTACAGATTTTTCAGCCTTCGCTCGTGAACCTTTACGGCTGCACGATCGGCGACGGCACGAAGATCGGCGCGTTCGTGGAGATCCAGAAGAACGCCACGATCGGCGCCCGCTGCAAGGTTTCGTCGCATTCCTTCATTTGCGAAGGCGTGGTGATCGAGGACGAGGTGTTCGTCGGCCACGGAGTGATGTTCACGAACGACCGCCACCCGCGCGCTGCCAATGCAGACGGCAGCCTGCAGACCGAAGCGGATTGGCAGGTGATCGGGACACGAGTGAAGCGTGGCGCTTCGATCGGAAGCAACGCGACGCTCATTGCAGGTGTCACCGTCGGGGAAGGCGCGCTCGTCGGAGCGGGAGCCGTCGTCACGCGCGATGTCCCGGACCACGCTGTGGTCGCGGGCGTGCCCGCCAGGGTGATCGATCGCAAGGACGGTGGACGGTAGGCCGGTCGCCGGCTCGCTTTATATAACAGCCGAGGCGATCTGCCACGGCTCGATTTGACATTGACAGGAAGCACCATGGTCAGGATTGGCATCATCGGTTACGGCTACTGGGGCCCTAACCTCGTGCGGAACTTCTACGAGACGCCCGGCCTCACGGTCGCGGCAGTCGCGGATCTGGACAGCAAGAAACTCGACGCGGTGCGCCAGAGATATCCGGCCACGCGCACCACCGGCGACTTCCGCGATCTGCTCGCCGATCCCTCGATCGACGCCATCGCGGTCGCCACCCCGGTGGACACGCATTACCGGCTGGGCATGGCCGCGCTCGGCGCCGGCAAGCATCTCTGGATGGAAAAGCCGATGGCCGAGTCCTCGGAGCAGGCCAGGCGCCTGCTCGACGAGGCAAGAAAACGTGACCGGGTCCTGATGGTGGATCACACGTTCGTGTACACCGACGCTGTCCGGAAGATTGAAGAACTGGTCCGCGGCGGAGACCTGGGGCGCATCTACTACTACGACTCGATCCGGGTGAACCTGGGCCTGTTCCAGCGCGACGTGAGCGTCATCGCCGACCTGGCGGTCCACGACTTCTCCATCCTCGACTGTCTGCTCGACGAGCGGCCGGCGGCGGTGACCGCAAGCGGCATGAACCACTTTCCCGGGACGCCAGAGAACTTGGCGTACGTTACCCTCTTCTACGACTCCGGCACCATCGCGCACGTGAACGTGAGCTGGCTCGCGCCCGTGAAGGTGCGCCAGATCCTGCTTGGCGGCAGCCGCAAGATGATCCGGTACGACGACCTGGAGCCAAGCGAGAAGATCAAGGTCTACGACAAGGGCGTCGACTTCACGGACGATCCTGACCAGATCCTCCAGATGCGGGTCGGTTATCGCACTGGAGACATGTGGGCGCCGCGGCTGGCGGTCACGGAAGCCCTGCGAGTCGAGGCCGAGCATTTTGTGGATTGCATCGAAAACGGCACGCGCCCGCGCACTGGCGGCGAAATGGGCCTGAACGTTGTAGAACTTATCGAAGCCGCGAGCACCTCGATGCGACGCCGCGGCGAAACCGTCCAAATCAAGCGGCAGGAGAACGAGTGGTGATCCCCTTTGTCGACCTCAAGGCGCAATACGCCTCCATACGACACGAAATCGGCCCCGCGATCCAGGGTGTGCTCGATCGCTGCCAGTTCGTCCTGGGCAGCGAAGTCTCGGCGTTCGAAGCCGAGTTCGCCCAGTACTGCACAACCCGTTGGGGAGTGGGGGTGAATACCGGCACGAGCGCCCTGCACCTTGCCTTGCTTGCGGCGGGCATCGGGCCCGGGGACGAGGTGATCACCGTACCCTTCACCTTCGTCGCCACCGTTTCGGCGATCGAGTACACCGGTGCCACGCCGGTATTCGTCGACATCGATCCGACCACCTTCACGATGGATGTCGATGCGATCGAGGCCGCGATCACCTCGCGCACCCGGGCGATCCTTCCTGTCCACCTCTACGGCCTGCCGGCCGACATGGACCCGATCCTGGAGATCGCCAGGCGCCACGGCCTGATCGTGATCGAAGATGCTGCGCAGGCCCATGGCGCCGAGTACAAGGGCCGCCGGGCAGGCAGCATGGGCGACCTGGGCTGCTTCAGCTTCTACCCGGGGAAGAACCTGGGCGCCTATGGCGAAGGTGGCATGGTCACGACGAGCAACCCCGAGTACGTGCGCACGCTTCGCATGCTGCGCGATTGGGGGGCGGAAAAAAAGTACGAGCACGTGCTCAAGGGCTATAACTTCCGGCTCGAGGAACTTCAGGCTGCGGTGCTGCGCGTCAAGTTGCGGCACCTGGAAAAGTGGACGGAAGCACGCCGCGCAGCCGGCGCGTGCTACGACGAGTTGCTCCGCGGCAGCGGCATTTCGACGCCGCGGGCTCCGGGTCACACCCGGCACGTCTACCACATCTACGCGATCCGCACTCGCGAGCGTGCCGCATGGCAGGCTGCACTCGCCGCGCAGGACATCCAGAGCGGCATCCACTACCCCACGCCCGTGCATCTGCTGCCAGCGTTCTCGGATCTCGGCGGGCACCGCGGGCAGTTTCCGCACGCCGAACAGGCCGCGAACGAGGTCCTGTCGCTGCCGATGTTCCCCGAGTTGACGCGCGAGCAGTGCGAGGAGGTGGCGTGCTGAGAACGTTCGACCTGGCCTCTATCCCCAGGTATGGCTGAATCCACCTCCGCGGCAGGGGCGCAGCACGCTGACCTGCTGGTATTCCCATGCAACGGCAACGGCATCGAGGCGCTGGACTGCCTGCAGGACAGCCATCGCTTCCTTGGCTTCCTTGACGACACGCCTGCCAAGCAGGGTGCGATCGTGCAGGGGTATCGGGTCTACAGCCGCGACGCCCTCGCGCGCTGGCCACAGGCGCAGGTGCTCGCCGTGCCAGGCAGCGCCTCTTCCTATCGGTTGCGCAAGAACCTGATCGAAGGATTGGCGTTATCACCTGAACGCTACGCCCGGGTCGTCCACCCCGCGGCCTCGGTCTCGCGTTCGGCCGTCATCGGGCGCAACGTGCTCATCATGGCGGGAGCCGTGATCACGAGCAACGCGATCGGGCTCCTGGTCGCTCGTGGGCTCGAACGTGACGATCGCCGGAGGCGTCGAACTCGGGGAAAACTGCTACGTGGGCAGCGGCACGAGCATCATCAGTGGCGTACGCGTGGGCGCCGGCGCCTTGATCGGGCTCGGCAGCACGGTTATTCGCGATGTGCGGGAGGGAACGACGGTGGCGGGCAGCCCGGCGCGGCTGATCAGGGGCTAGCGAGCACCCTGCGCCTGCCACGGCGCGCTCTGCGGAGTCATCCGCTACGAGTGGCTCCCCGAACGCGCCGCGATTTATCGCAACATGCTCGACATTGCCGAGAGGCTGTTGAGCATGCGCACGGCGGCCTGCGCCGTCGGCGCCTCGAAGCCGATCCGGTTGCCGTCGATCCGCTGCAGTGTTGGCCACTGGCAGAACAGATCGGCGAGCGCCGGCGTCCGGGTCTGCAGGCCCACGGCAATGGGGCCGGGGAGCAGGAAGGGTCGAGCGGTGTCGAGCTGCGCCAGGGCTGCCGCCACGCCCGCGCGAATCGCGCTGCACGCCTGTCCGGGCGAAAGGCTGACGCCGCTCGTCTGGCCCGTGGCGCGCTTGATCTGCACGAAGGTGGCGTGGGGAAACAGCGAACGGTGTTCTTCGATGAAGACATCGTCGCCACTGGCCATCACGACCGGCACGCCGAATTCGCCGGCGAGTGCGCCATAAATGCCGCCTTCGCCCAATTCCAGATCATTGAAGCTGACGCGCGCAAACGCGAAGCTGTTGATGGTGTGCGCCAGGATGCCTCGCCCCTGCGCGCGCGAGTGGTAGCCGATCATGCAGACCGCGTTCACCTCCTCGTCCACGCCGGCCATCATGCCGAGGTAGCGTGGCTTGCCCTGGATGGCCGACGCCCGTGGGTCCAGCAGATCGGGGGGCATGTTGCGAAAGCCGCCATGGGAATCATTGACGAGCACTGCGCTCGCGCCGGCATCGAATGCACCTGCGATGGCGGCGTTGGCCTCGTGAGTCATCAGCAGGCGGGCGCGCTCGTATTCGGGATTGCCGGCACGCACCTGCTCAGGGTGAAAGACACCCGCAGCGCCTTCGATGTCGGTGGAAATCAGGACTTTCATGGTGGCGACGGCGTGGGCGAAAATTGTGACGAAGGCTCAGGCGTCGACGCTGACGAAGGCGCAGGCGCAGGCGTGGACGGGTCGAGGGGCCAGTGAGGGAGCAAATCGCTGAGCGCGCTGCGATGGTGCCCGGCGCGGCCGGTTACCGCACGAGCATGCCACAGGGCGTGGATGATGGCCTGCTCGGTGCTGTCAGCCACCGCCTGGAACAAGGGGTCCAGCAGAGCATCATGCAGCATCGGGGTGGCCGGCATCGGCCGGTGCGGCTCGAGGGGCAAGGTGTAGGCAGTGGAGAATGCCAACGCGATGTCGCCGCTGCCGTGGCCGAACACCGATCCGGTGCGCGCCAGGCCGACGCCCGCGCGCAGTGCGAGGCGCCGCAACTGCCGGGCATCGAGCGGCGCATCGGTGGCCACCAGCAGGATGATCGAGCCCTTCTCCGGCGCCTGCGTGGCGCCCGCCCCGGACGGCAAGTGCGTGTCGGCCGCCTGCCGGGCGGCCAGCCACCCTCCGATCGCCTGGCCGGCAACGATGAGTTGCGCGAGCCTGCCGTGGTTGGCAAGGACCAGCGCGCCCACGGTCTGCTCCTGCCCGGCCCGCAGCGGCACGCGCCGCGATGCGGTGCCTATGCCACCCTTGAGTCCGAAGCTCGACATGCCGCGGCCGGCGCCCACGCAGCCTTCCTCGATTTCCACGCCTGCCTGCTCGCAGGCCTTCAAGTAGTGCGCTTCGGTGACGGCCATCCGCTGGATATCGTTCAGATAGCCGTCGTTGCATTCGAGAACCAACGGGTTGACCGTGGGCAGGCGGCGTCCGGTTTCCGGGTTCGCGGCCATGCACTGGCGGATTTGCGCCGAGGCCAGGGCAGAAACCGAGAACGTGTTGGTCAGCGCAATCGGTGTCTCCAGCGCTCCGATCTCCTCGATCTGCATCAGGCCCACGCTCTTGCCGAAGCCGTTCAGCACCACCGCGGCTGCCGGCACTCTGTCGCGAAACAGATCGCCCGCATGCGGGCGCACGACCGTCACGCCGGTTTGTACCTCCCCGGCATCGAGGGTGTGGTGACCCACGGTGACTCCGGCGACGTCCGTAATGGCGTTGCGCTGCCCGCGCGGCAAAACGCCAATGTGAGGCGCGGCAAGTCGGGGTACGACAGAGCGAGGCACGACAAGGTGAGGCATCGCCGGGCTTCCTACGCGCTGTCGATTTTGGGGTCCAGCGCATCGCGCAGGCCGTCACCCAGCAGATTGAAAGCCAGCACCGTGAGGAAAATAGCCAGGCTCGGAAACAGCGCTACATGCGGCGCGTTGAGCATGTCGGCACGCGCCTCATTGAGCATTGCGCCCCATTCCGGTGTGGGGGGCTGTGCGCCCAGCCCCAGGAAGGAAAGGCTGGCGGCGGTGATGATGGCGGTGCCGATGCGCATGGTCAGGTACACCACCACTGACGACACCGTGCCCGGCAGCAGGTGGCGCAGCATGATGACCGAATCGGGCGCGCCGATCGAGCGCACGGCCTCGATGTAGGTCTGGTGCTTGAGCGACAGCACGTTGCCGCGCACCAGCCGCGCAAACGCCGGCACGCTGAACACCGCAACGGCCACGATCACGTTGACCATGCCGTTGCCCAGGATCGCCACGATCGCGATGGCCAGCAAGATGCCCGGGAAGGCAAAGAGCACGTCGGACATGCGCATCACGATCCGATCCCACCAGCCTTCGTAGTAGCCGGCGAGCAGCCCCAGCAGGGTGCCGATCACGGCGCCCACGGCCACCGACACGAAGCCCGCCGCCAGCGAGATGCGCGTGCCCATCAGGACTCGGCTGAAGATGTCGCGCCCCAGCGGATCCACGCCGAACCAGTGCCGGGCCGAGGGCGGGGCGTTGAGCGCGTCGTAGTCGAAGAAGTTCTCTGCATCGAAGGGAACCAGCCACGGCGCAAGCACTGCGACCGCGATCAGCAGGAGTATGAAGCCACCGGCCACCAGCGCGACGCGCTGGCGCTTGAACTTGCGCCAGAATTCGGCCGCCGGAGTGCGCACCGCCTCAGCGGCCCGATCCACGGTGGGCGTCATCATGAATCGAAGCGAATAGTGGGATTGATGACGGCGTAGAGCATGTCCACCACCAGGTTGATCAGGATGAACTCGAGCGAGAACAGCAGCACCAATGCCTGGATCACCGGGTAGTCGCGCATCTCCACTGCGTCGATCAGCAGGCGGCCCATGCCCGGCCAGTTGAACACTACCTCGACCACGATGGAGCCGCCGAGCAGAAAACCGAATTGCAGGCCCATCATCGTGACGACCGGGATCAGGGCGTTGCGCAGAGTGTGCTTGACCACTACCACCGTCTCGGACAGACCCTTGGCGCGCGCCGTTCGCACGTAGTCTTCGCTTAGAACGTCGATGAAGGAGCTGCGGGTGAAGCGTGCCATGATGGCCGCCACGGCTGCGCCAAGGGTGATCGAAGGCAGGATGTAGTGGCGCCACGAGTCCGCGCCCACCGTGGGCAGCCAGCCCAGCTGCACTGAAAAAAGCTGCATCAGCAACATGCCCAGGGCGAACGCCGGAAACGAGATCCCCGAGACGGCGAGCGCCATGCCCAACCGGTCGGGCCAGCGGTTGCGCCACACGGCAGACACCACGCCCAGCACCAGGCCCAGCAGGACCGACCAGCCCATGGCGGTGACCGTGAGCCAGAAGGTGGGTGCGAAGCGTTCCGCGATTTCGGTCGCCACCGGGCGCTTGGTGCGGATGGACAGCCCGAAGTCGCCCTGCAGCGCGTGGCTGAAAAAGCGCACGAACTGCACCGGGATCGGCAGGTCCAGCCCGAGGTCGCGGCGCACCAACTCGACCGTCTCAGGGCCCGCATCGGGCCCGGCAGCAAGCCGTGCCGGGTCGCCGGGCAGCAGGTGCACGAACAGGAACACCAGCACGGCCACGATCAGAAGCGTGGGCAGCAGGCCCAGCAAGCGCCTGAGCAGATACACGGTCATGCGCGGGGGCCTGCCTCAGGACGCTGCTTTTCCGATTGCCGCCAGGCTCATTCGAGATCGACTTCGTCGAAGTTGAAGCTTCCGTCCGGGATCATGTAAAAGCCGACCAGGTTGCGCGCGCGCACCGACAACAGCTTTTCGGTCACGAGGAACGCCCACGGAGCGTCTTTCCAGATGCGCTGCTGGGCGTCGCCGTAAAGCCTTGCCTTCTCGGCGTCGTCGGTCGTGACCAGCGCCTTGGCGATGTCCGCGTCGACCTCGGCGTTCTTGTAATAGGCGGTATTGAACTGCCGGGGCGGGAAGGATTCGGAGGCCAGCAGCGGACGCAGGGCCCAGTCTGCCTCCCCCGTCGAAGACGACCAGCCCACGTAGTACATGCGCACCGGAGCGGTAGCGGGATCCTGTGCGCTTTCCACGCGCTCCACGCGCTGGCCGGCTTCGAGCGCCTGCACCTGTACCTTGATGCCGACCTGGGCCAGTTGCTGCTGAACGAACTGGATGACCTTTTGCGCGGTCGTATAGTTGTAGGCCGACCAGAGCGTGCTCTCGAAGCCGTTCGGGTAGCCGGCTTCCTTCAGGAGTTCGCGCGCCTTGGCCGGATCGTATGGCCAGGGGCCCAGTTTGGTGGCATACGCCACGCCTTTCGGCACCACACCCTCGGCGGGAATCGCGTAGCCCGCAAACGCCACCTTGACCAGTGCATCCTTGTTGATGGCATAGTTGACGGCTTCACGCACCTTCGGGTTGTCGAAGGGTTTGTGCAGCGAATTCATCGAGATGTAGCGCATGATGATCGATGGTGCGCTCGTCACCTCGAGGTTCGGTCTCTTCGAAAGCGTTTCAACGGCTTCGGGCGGCATCGGAAAGGCGAATTGGGCCTCGCCGGTCTGCATCACGGCTGCGCGCGTGTTGTTGTCTACCACCGGCCGCCAGGTGATGGTGTCGACCTTCGGGTAGCCCTTCTTCCAGTAGCCCTCCCACTTGGCGACCTTCAGGTAATCGGTGGACTTCCATTCGACGAACTTGAAAGGCCCCGTACCCACCGGGTTCTGCGCGATACCCTTGCTTCCGTATTTCGCCAGCGCTGCCGGGGAGATGATCACGCCCGAGGGGTGGGCGAGCGTGTTGATGAAGGGCGAAAACGGCTCCTTGAGCGTGAAGCTAACGGTGGTGGCGTCCAGCGCCTCGGTCTTCGCGATATTCTTGTACAGGGTGTAGCGCTTGAGCTTGTTCTCGGGATTGGTCACGCGATCGAAGCTCACCTTTACGGCCTCGGCGTTGAAGGGCGTGCCATCGTGAAACTCGATGCCGGACTTGAGCTTCACGGTGTAAACGAGCCCGTCATCGCTCACCGTGTTGCTATCGGCCAGCACCGGAACCATCTTCATGTCCTTGTCGAAACCGTAAAGGCCCTGGTAGAAGGACTTGGCCACCGCCTGCGACAGCGTGTCGTTGGCGTCGTAGGGGTCGGTGGTGGTGAAGTTCGATTGCACGGCTACCACCACGTCTTTGGCGGCGTGGGCCGGGGCAGCAAGACCAGGCAGCCCGGCCAGGCCAGCCACTGCGACTGCGAGCGTGGAAAGACGCTTGTTCATGAAAGCTCCTCGGGTAAGCGAAGGACAAAGGGCGAAGGGAACAAAGGTCAATAAGGGCCTCCCACCGAATGGCGCGCCACGAAGTGCCCTGGCGCCACCTGATACAGCGGCGCCACTTGCGGCGCATCTCCGGTGGCGCGCACCGCACTGGGGATTTCATCGGCGATCAGTTCGCGCACCGGCCTGCGGCGCGCCGGATCGGCCACCGGCACGGCAGCCAGCAGGCGCCGGGTGTAGGCGTGTTGTGGATTCTCGAACACCGCCCGGCGCGGACCGATCTCCACGATCTGGCCAAGATACATCACCGCCACGCGGTGGCTGATGCGCTCGACCACCGCCATGTCGTGCGAGATGAACAGGAAAGCGATGCCGAACTCCTGCTGGAGGTCGAGCATCAGGTTGATGATCTGCGCCCGAATGGACACATCGAGGGCCGACACGGCCTCGTCGGCGATCACGACCTTGGGGTTGAGTGCGAGGGCGCGTGCGATCGCCACACGCTGGCGCTGCCCGCCGGAGAACTCGTGGGGATAGCGGTGGGCTGCGTCCGCCGGCAGGCCCACCTTCTCCAGTAGCCAGGCGACCCGCTGCTGGATCTCATCCCGAGGTGGAAGCCGATGCACCAGCATGGGTTCCATCACCGAATAGCCGATGGTCAGCCGCGGATCGAGCGAGGCAAAGGGGTCCTGGAATACGAACTGGATGTCGCGGCGCAAAGCCTGTAATGCTGCACCCTTCAGCGGCGCGATGTCGCGCCCCGCGACTTCGACGTGGCCCCCGTCGAACTCGACGAGGCGCGCCAGTGAGCGGCCCGTGGTGGACTTGCCGCAACCCGACTCGCCGACCAGCGACAGTGTCTCGCCCGCCTGGAGCTCGAAGCTCACCCGCTCGACCGCATGCACCCAACGATGCACGCGCCCGAGCAGGCCGCTTGCCAGGGGGAAGCGCGTAACCAGGTCGAGCACCTTCAGCACGGGTGGCAGGTCGTGGCGCACCGTGTCCTGGCGATCCGGGGATCGACCGCCCTGCTGCCCGGCGGCGCCCGGCACGGCAAAGCGCTCCGGCAGGTCTCGCCCCCGCATGGCGCCGAGGCGCGGTACTGCTGCGAGGAGCGCCCGCGTATAGGGCTGTCGAGGTCGCGCGAAGAGCGCCTGGCAGTCCCCCTCCTCGACCTTGTCGCCGCGATACATCACGACCACCCGGTCGGCGACCTCGGCGACCACCCCCATGTCGTGGGTGATGAAGATGACGCCCATCGCCAGATCGCGCTGCAGCAGTTGGATCAGCGCCAGGATTTGCGCCTGGATGGTCACGTCCAGTGCCGTGGTGGGCTCGTCGGCGATCAGCAGCGCGGGCTTACAGGCCAGCGCCATTGCGATCACCACTCGCTGGCGCATGCCGCCGGAGAGCTGGTGCGGATGGCGACCGAGCATGTTGCGGGCCTCCGGAATGCGCACCAGATCGAGCATGCGCAGCGCCTCGGCGAGCGCCGCGCTGCGCGAGAGGCTCTGGTGCAAGCGAATCGGTTCCGCGATCTGCTCGCCCACCGTGAACACCGGGTTCAGGGACGTCATCGGCTCCTGGAATACCATCGCCAGGTCGGCGCCGCGCACCTTGCGCATCTGCGCCTGTGAAGCGCTGGCAAGCTCGAGGCGTTCACCGTTGCGGCGAGTGAGCCAGATGCGGCCGCCCTCGAGGCTGCCGCCGCCTTGCTCGACCAGGCGCATCAGGGCGAGCGACGTCACCGACTTGCCGGAGCCGGACTCGCCCACCACGGCGAGCGTTTCGCCGGCAGCGACGTGAAAGCTCAGGTTGCGCACCGCGTGGACGGTTCGCAACTCGCTGCGAAAGCTCACGCTGAGGTTGTCGACCTCGATCACGCGCCGCCCGGCCGTCGCCTCGCTCATGAGGCGGCCGCCGCCCATGCGCCGGCGCCCGGGGCACTCACGGTGGCGATCCGTCGCCCTCGCCCGCATGGATCGCGGTGGCCGGTGCCTGCCCGACGCGTGCCCAGCCACGGTACATGCCCTCGGTGTTGAAGGGAAGGCAGACATTTCCGATGGCGTCGATGGCAATCAACCCGCCACGGCCGCCGATCGCGGGGAGCACAGTCATGATGACGTCTCGGGCGGCTATTTGCAGCGGCACGCCGGCATAGGCCATGCGCGCGCAGACGTCGTATGCTGCTGCCGTGCGAATGAACGTTTCACCGGTGCCGGTGCAGGAAACTGCCGCGGTGCGGTTGTCGGCATAGGTGCCGGCGCCGATCAGCGGGGAATCGCCTACCCGGCCGGGGCGTTTGTTGGTCATGCCGCCGGTGGAGGTAGCGGCCGCGAGGTTGCCGTGTGCGTCGAGCGCCACGGCGCCCACCGTGCCCAGCTTGCGGCTCTCCGCCAGCGGCCCGGCGCCGGCGGCTGCGGAACGCAAGGTCAGTGATGTGCCGTCGTGGTCCAGAACAGTGGTGTCGCTGGCGAGGGCGCGCCGCAATTGATCGCGGCGCGTGTCGGTCGAAAAGAACCCGGGCGACACCATTTCCAGCCCCCGTTGTTCGGCGAAGGCTTCCGCGCCAGCCGCCACCAGAAGCACATGCTCGCTGTGCTCCATGACCGCGCGCGCGGCTCGCCCGGGGCGCCGCACGCGGCTCACGCAAGCCACCGCACCGGCACGCAAGGTGGCGCCATCCATCACGGAAGCGTCGAGCTCGTGGGTTTCGTCGTGGGTGAAGACGGCGCCATAGCCGGCATTGAAAAGCGGGCACTCCTCGAGCAGATCAATGGCCACGCCAACTGCATCGAGCGCGCTTGCGCCCTCGGTCAGCGCCTTCTGCCCTGCAAGCAAAATGCTCTGCAGAGCCGCGTGATACGCCGCGCTCTGCTCCGTGCCGCGGGCGCTGCGACCAATGGTGCCGGCGCCACCGTGGATGGCAATGGTCGGAAAGGGCCTGGACAGTGTCATGTTGGCGTCGACCTGGGAACTCGATATTGACACATTGCGCGATGTCGCTACCCGGAATGCGAGGTGCGCGACCGGCGCGTCAGTGCAGCTTGATATGCGGTTCCGTGCGGCGGGTGATCAGGCGCGCCAAGGTATTGAGCGCCACCTTCGGATAGCCGTGCAGGGCCAGTTCATGCATCTTGTAGAGCGACAGGTACATGAGCCGTGCGAAGCGGCCTTCAATCATCAGGTCGCCACCAACCAGGGAGCCCATCATGTTCCCAATGGTGCTGAATTCGCCGAGCGACACCAGTGAGCCGAAGTCGCGATAGCGATAGTCGCGCAGCGGCTTGCCGGCGAGCCGCTGGCGGATCTGGCTGGCCACGTGCGAAGCCTGCTGATGCGCCGCCTGCGCGCGCGGCGGCACGAAGCCGCCCTTCTCGGGCCACGCGCAAGCGGCGCAGTCGCCGATCGCAAAAATGTCATCGTCTCGGGTTGTCTGCAGGGTCGGGCGCACAACGAGCTGGTTGATCCTGTTGGTCTCCAGGCCCCCCAGGTCCTTCAGGAAGTCGGCTGCCTTGACCCCGGCGGCCCAGACGACCAGTTCGGCCGCGATTTCGCGGCCGTCGGCCAGGCGAACGCCTTCGGGCAAGACCGCTGCAACCCTGGCGTTCGTGTGCACCTGCACGCCGAGCTTTTCGAGGAGGCGTTGCGTGGACAGCGACAAGCGCTCCGGCAGCGCCGGCAGCACACGCTCCGATGCCTCGATCAGGTGCAGCCGCAAGTCCTTGTCCGGATCGATCCGGTCCAGGCCGTACGCGATCAATTCGCGCGTGGTGCGATGCAGCTCGGCGCTCAGTTCGACACCGGTCGCGCCGGCACCAATGATCGCCACTTGCAGTTGTCCCGGTCGCAGAGGCTCGGGCTGCGCATTGGCGCGGATCGCCGCATTGACCATGCGGCGATTGAAACGTCGCGCGTCGTCCGCCGAGTCGAGTTTCAACGCATGCTCCGCGACGCCCGGCGTTCCGAAGTCGTTGCTCTGGCTGCCCACCGCAACGATGAGGGTGTCGTAGCCGATGCGTCGCGCCTGCGTGACCCGGCGGCCCTCATCGTCGAAGAACGCGGCGACCTGCACTTCGCGCGCCTCGCGGTCCAGGCCCGTCATCTCGCCGACGCGGTAACTGAAATGGTGCCAATGCGACTGCGCAAGGTAATCGACGTCGTGCGCGTCGATGTCCATGCTGCCCGCGGCGATCTCATGAAGCTTGGGCTTCCAGACGTGCGAGCGGCTGCGCTCGATGAGCGTGACGGTGGCGCGACCGCGCTTTGCGAACCTGTCGCCGAGAGCGGTTGCTAGTTCCAGGCCGCCCGCGCCGCCACCGACGATCACGATACGATGCAATACCATGGTGCGTCGTTGCTGCGGATCAGGATATCGCGGAGATAGCGGCCCGCAGGCCGAGCAGGTAGCTGTCGACCCCGAAGCCTGCGATCTGGCCCTTGGCGATCTCCGCGATCACCGAGTGGTGACGAAAGGGCTCGCGCGCGTGGATGTTCGACATGTGGATCTCGACAATGGGGACCGTCAGGATCGCCAGCGCGTCGCGAATGCCATAGCTGTAGTGAGTCCAGGCGCCGGCATTGATGAGCACGGCGTCCACCTCGTCCTCGAACGCCCGGTGGATGCGCAGGCACATCTCGCCTTCACTGTTGGTCTGCCAGGTCTGCACCTCGGCCGACAGCTCCCGGCCCAGCGCGACGAGACGCTCGTCGATCTCGGCCAAGGTGGCCGTGCCGTACCGGGCAGGGTCGCGCTTGCCGAACATGTTCAGGTTGATGCCGTGGAGCACCAGGATGGTGGTCATGAGCAGCTCTCCGGAGGATCAGTAGCGGATCTGCGAGACCGCGCGCAACTCGTCGGGAGTGGCCGTGCCGTGGCGTCGAAGCGCGCGGCCGCGATCGCGTCGAGCTTCTGGCGAAGCGTGCCGCTCATCGACACGGCAGCAATGGATCGTCGCATGCCTGAATTCCTTCCCGTAGAAGTTTTATACACCCTTCGATAGCTCGTCGCAGCGCTCCGGAGTTAGCATCTGCCAAACGGAGACCGTTATGCAAGGCGACGCCCTTCCCGCCAGCGCTCTGATGGATCACCGCGTTGCCCGGCTACCGCGCAGCATCGACCGTGCCGAAGAAGTCTTCATCGTGCGCGAGCGCAACGCCGAGGCCCGGAATGCAGAGGGCACGCGCTGCAGCTTCGCCACGGTGCATTGATGGCAGCATCGCCCGCCTCGGCGCCCGAGGCCGAAAGCGCAGTTGCCGACCTCGGAAGCACTGCCGCACTCGCCGCAGGCGACCCGCTGGTGTGCTTTCGCGGCGTGCAGAAAACGTACGACGGCGTGAATCTTGTCGTGCGCGGGCTCGATCTCGAGGTGCGCCGCGGCGAGTTCCTGACCCTGCTCGGGCCCTCGGGATCGGGCAAGACGACGACCCTGATGATGCTCGCCGGCTTCGAGTCGCCTACTGCTGGCGACATCGTGCTTGAAGGCAAGCCGATCACCCGCACGCCGCCGCACAAGCGACACTTCGGGATGGTGTTCCAGAACTACGCCCTGTTCCCGCATCTCACGGTCGGCCGAAACGTTGCCTACCCCCTGACCGTGCGCCGGGTGCCGAAGATCGAGCAGGCGCAGCGCGTGGCCAGGGCGCTCCAGATGGTGCAGCTTCAGGGCATGGCCGATCGCTTCCCGACGCAACTCTCCGGCGGCCAGCAGCAGCGAGTGGCGCTGGCCCGCGCGCTGGTGTTCGAGCCGCAACTGGTGTTGATGGACGAGCCGCTGGGCGCGCTCGACAAGCAGTTGCGCGAGCATATGCAGATCGAATTGAGAGACCTGCATCGTCAGCTCGGTATCACCTTCGTCTACGTGACCCACGACCAGGGCGAAGCGCTCACGATGTCGGACCGCGTCGCGGTCTTCAACGACGGCGCGATCCAGCAAGTCGATGCTGTCGAGCAGATCTATGAGGCGCCCATCAACCGTTTCGTGGCAGCGTTCATCGGCGACAGCACCGTAGTTCAAGGCATCGTACGGGCGGCCCGCGTCGACGATGACCAGGAGCGCTGCGGCATCGTGCTTGCGGACGGGCGCGTCATCACCGGCGTCAACGTCAACCGCGCCGAAGTCGGTATGCAGGTCGAAGCAAGCATCCGGCCTGAACGCATCAAACTGCATCTGCATGCGCCGGGCGAGCGCAGCAACGTTTTGCAAGCGCGCATCGTCCGCGTGATCTACTTCGGCGATCATTTGCGCCTGCTGTGTGCGGCCGCCGAGGGGCAGGCCCCGGCAACCGTCAGGCTGCCCCTGTCCGGCGTCCCGGTGCCGGCGCCAGGAGAAGACGTCTGGCTCGAGTTCCCGCCCGAGTTGACACGCATTTATCGCTGAGCGTTCCAGGCTGTTCCACACAGGAGATTGCAAGATGAAAAAAAGCATGTTGATCGGCGCCGTATTTGCCGCCGGTTTCGCCGCGCCGGCGCTGGCCCAACAGATCACCGTCGCCAACTTTGGCGGCGCGAATGCCAACGCGCAGCAAAAGGCGTTCTACGCGCCATTCGAAAAGGCGACCGGCATCAAGCTCGTACCGGTGGAATACAACGGCGAGCAGGCCAAGGTCAAGGCAATGGTGGAGACGAAGAAGGTCACCTGGGACGTGGTCGAGGTCGAGTCGCCCGATGCCGCGCGTGGCTGCGACGAGGGCCTGTTCCAGACGCTCGACTACAGCAAGATCGGCAACAAGGCCGATTTCGTTCCGGGAGCGATCACCGAGTGCGCCATGGGCATCTTCGTATGGTCCACGGTGCTGGCCTACAACGCCGACAAGCTGAAGACGGCGCCGACGAGCTGGGCCGACTTCTGGGACGTGAAGAAATTTGCCGGCAAGCGCGCGATGCGCAAGGGCGCGCGCTACAACGTCGAGTTCGCGCTGATGGCCGACGGCGTCAAACCGGCCGACGTCTACCAGGTACTGGCCACCCGGGAGGGCGCCGATCGCGCGTTTCGCAAGCTCAGTGAACTCAAGCCCAGCATCCAGTGGTGGGAGGCCGGCGCACAGCCGCCGCAGTTCCTGGTCGCCGGGGACGTGACCATGAGCACCGCCTACAACGGCCGCATTGACGCGGCCAACCGTGAAGGCAGGAACCTGAAGATCAGTTGGACCGGCGGAATCTACGACCTCGAGTATTGGGTCATCCCGACGGGCACGCCGAACAAGGACGCGGCAATGAAGTTCATCGCGTTCGCGAGCCAGCCTGGGCCGCAAGCCGATTACGCGCGCAACATCCCCTACGGGCCCGTTAACAACAAGGCGCTCGAGGAACTCGAACCGAAGGTGCTGGCCGACCTGCCGACCGCGCCGCAGAACTCGAAAGATGCCTTGCAGTTCAACGTCAAGTTCTGGGCCGATCAGGGTGAGCAACTGGAGAAGCGCTTCGCGTCCTGGGCCGCACAGTGATCGCGCCGGCAGGAAAGGCGCTGCTCACGGGCTGTCGCGGTCGAAACGGCGCTGATCTGTGCGTTGCGCCGTGCCTGACGTAAGTTCCACCCTCGCCGCCCCGCCGTCCGACATGCCCGGCGAGTCGGACGCGCGGATATTGCGTCGATCGCTTGCGCACGTCGAGCGTCGACGCAAGTGGCGCGCGTTCGCACTGACGCTGCCACTGCTGCTCTTTCTGCTGGCGACATTCCTGGTGCCGATTGCTGCGTTGCTGCAACGCGCGGTGGAGAACCCGGAGGTTGTCGGGGCGCTGCCGCGCACCGTCGCCGCGCTGAAGCACTGGAGCCGCGTCGACACGCCACCGCCGGAAACCTTCGCGGCGCTCGCCGACGACCTGGCGGCGCTGCCGGATCGTGCCGATGCCGGTGCACTCGCACGACGCATGAACTCCGAAGTAGCGGGTGGCCGCTCGCTGGTGATGAATACCTACAGGGCAGTGCCGCTCGAAGGAGCGAAGACGCCCGATTCGGTACAGGCCAGGCTCGTCGAGATCGACGCACGCTGGCTCGAGGCGAAGTACTGGCAGGCGATCGCGAAGAACGGCTCGCGCTGGACGCCGGATTACCTGCTCGCCTCGGTAGACTTGCGCCGCGACGCCCGGGGGCACATCGAACGCATGGCACCCGATCAACGCGCGTTCGGGCGCATTCTCGTGCGCACTTTCGAAATGAGCGCCATCGTTACCCTGTGGTGCCTGCTGCTCGGCTATCCGCTCGCCTGGTGGCTCAGCACTCTTCCCGCACGAAAGGCGAACGTGCTGATGATTCTGGTGCTGGTGCCGTTCTGGACCTCGATCCTGGTGCGGGTGGCGGCCTGGATCGTATTGCTGCAATCAGCCGGGCTCGTCAACCGCGGGCTGGCGACGATCGGCTTGATCGACCACCCGCTGGAGTTGCTGTTCAACCGCCCCGGCGTGATCATCGCGATGGTCCACATCCTGCTGCCCTTCATGATCCTGCCGCTGTACAGCGTGATGAAAAGCGTACCACCGACCTACCTGCGCGCGGCAGTATCCCTGGGCAGCGCGCCGCTGGCGGCATTCTTCAGGGTCTATGTCCCACAGACGTACGCCGGCATCGGCGCGGGCACGCTGCTGGTGTTCATTCTGAGCATTGGCTACTACGTGACGCCGGCATTGCTCGGTGGTCCCGATGACCAGATGGTGAGCTACTACATCGCCCAGTACGCCAACGTCGACGTCAACTGGGGCATGGCGAGCGCCCTCGGTGCGGTCCTGCTCGCAGCCACCCTGGTGCTTTATGCGGTGTACCGGCGGATCGTCAGGACCGAACTCAGCCTGGGTTGACGGAACCATGCAATGATCCCTGCGCGCTCCCGCATCGCTCGCTGGCTGCCGGTGTTTCCGGACTACGCCACGCCGCTCGACAAGGTGGGCTGGTGGGCACTGCGCGCTTTCTGTGCAGCCGTCCTGGTTTTCCTGCTGCTTCCCATCCTGGTCATCATGCCGCTGTCGTTCAGCGACAGCTCGTTCCTCGTCTATCCGATACCCGCCTGGTCATTGCGCTGGTACCACAACCTGTTCGACTCGCCCGAATGGGCGCGGGCCGCGAAAAACAGCTTCATCGTCGCGCCTGCCGCCACCGTCATTGCGACGATCCTGGGCACCCTGGCCGCCGTGGGCCTGGCGCGCACCAACTTCGCGTTCAAGGGTCTCCTGATGAGCCTGCTGATCGCGCCGATGGTCGTGCCGATCGTTGTTGTCGCAGTGAGCACCTATCTTTACTTCGCGCCGATCGGGCTGGCCGACAGCTATACCGGGCTCATCATTGTGCATGCCGGACTCGGAGCTCCATTCGTCGTGACGACCGTGCTCGCGACTCTGCAGGGATTCGACCACAACCTCGTGCGGGCGAGCCTTGCGCTGGGCGCCAATCCCCTGTCTACCTTCTTTCGCATCACGCTGCCGATTATCGCACCGGGCGTCATTTCGGGTGCGTTGTTCGCGTTTGCGACCTCGTTCGACGAAGTCGTCGTCACGCTGTTCCTGGCCGGCCCCGAGCAGGTCACGCTACCGCGCCAGATGTTTACCGGCATTCGCGAAAACATTACCCCGACGATCGCAGCCGTCGCCACCTTGCTGATCATTTTCACGACCAGCCTGCTGCTCGCGCTCGAGTGGTTGCGAGGTCGCCGGCGTTGAAGAGCATAAGGTGACGTCCGCCAGGACTCGCCGGAGCGGCAACAGGCATCGGGCGCGTCACTGGCCCTTCCAGCAACCGGAGGGCATGGACTTCGGGGCGCTCGCCAGGGGCGCCGCGATGTGTCGATTTTTTTTACAGTGCGATTTGGTCCGCGCCTTCGGGTCTTTGATACTCGTATACAAGTCAATCAGTTACTTCGTCACATTGTTTCGGCATGAATTATGCGTGTCATTGCCTGAGCCGATAGTGGCCCGCAAAACCCGAAGGTGAAACACGATGATGACGAAATCGACACGAAAAATTCCGGCCATCGCTGCCCTGGCCGCGGCGATCGCGTTCGCAGGACCGCAAGCGTATGCCAGCGTGGTCGAATTTGGATTCAACGGCCAGGGGATCAGCGGTAGCGGCTTCTTCACGGTAGAGCCGAACGTGGCGCCGGCGGATCCCAATTCGAACTGCGGGACGGTTGGCAACAACGCCTGCCGAACCGACCCGGCCGGGGCCTATGCGATCACCGCTATCACCGGCAAGTTCTCGGACGCTACGGACAATATCTTCAACGCCGCGATCACTGGATTGGTGCCGACCAAACCGGCGAACGAAAGGGACCCGATTTTCGACCCAAAAGTCCCCTCGAGCCTCAGCTTCTTTGATTACGCGAATGGCTTCCTGAGCTATGACAACCTGTTTTACCCTGCTGGCTCGCCGATCGTCTGCACCGACTTCACCAACGTCGGAACCTTCCTGGACGTCTATGGCGTAGCCTTCACGGTCGCCGGCGGGTACACCGTCGACCTGTGGGGCGACGGCGATCTTTTCGGACCCGGCACCAAGACTTATGGCGTGAGCGTGACAGATGGGACCAGACTGCTCGCCTCTCAGTTTGCCGGCGTGGATGCGACCGCGTCTGCCGTTCCGGAGCCAGGCTCCCTCGCGATGCTCGGCATCGGCTTGCTTGGGATGCTGGCCTTGCGCAGGCGCGTGAGGGTTTCTTAGCTCCGCGCCCCGACGCTGCGCCCAGCGCACCACGCATGCTGTGGCGCGCAGGCGCAATGAACGCCTGCTGACGTACATCGCCAAGAGAGACTATTGTCATAAGCGAGAGCGACAACGGTGATCGTACCTTTCACCCGCTAGCACTGCCTGTCACCGATCGGCGTAATCAGGCCAATGCATTTCCGGCGTATGTGCCGGCCGCTCGACACCCTCAATCGGCAAGTGCCCGCGGAATCTGCAGCACGAGATGATCAATCAGTGCCCGCACCGACGGCAGCATGCCGCGGCGGCTCACGAAGACCAGGTAGATGTCCTGCTCGGGCGAGCCTCAGTCCTTGGCGACGCGCACCAGCGCTCCGGACTGCAGGCCACGCCAGGCGATGCGCAGCGGCAGTAGCGCGATGCCCACGCCGCCGGCGGCCGCTTCGTACTGCACCGTGTAGTCGGTGCACGACAGGCGCGGCCGGTGTTGCAGACGAAAGGTCCTTCCGTCCGACGACACCAGGTTCCACATGTATTCACCGCCGCCGTGCAAGGCGCTGATCGTGTCCTCTGGGTCGAGTTGCCACGGCTCGTCGATGTCCGGCCTGGACGCGATGTACGACGGGCTGGCCACCAGCACCATGCGGCCGCTCGCGATGCGCCGCGTGACCAGTCCGGGCTCCTCGAGGCGCACGTCGCGCACCCGCAGGGCCAGGTCGATGCGCTCCTCGATGAGATTGACCATGCGGTCGGCGGACTCGATCTCGACTCGCACTTTCGGATTCAAGCGCATGAAGTCGGCGACCATGTGCGCCAGGTAAAACTGCACGAACGCTGCCGGACAGGCCATGCGCACCGTGCCGGCCGGGGCGGCGCGCAATTGCTCGACGGCCGTTTGTGCAGCCTGCGCCTCGACGAGCATCGCGGCGCAGTGTTCGTGGAACACGCGCCCGGCTTCGGTCAACGACAGCCGGCGTGTGCTGCGGTGAATGAGCCGCACACCCAAGCGTTCCTCCAGCAGCGCGACGTGTCGGCTCAGCTTCGACTTGCTGACGTGGGCGGCCCGTTCGGCGGCACTGAATCCGCCATGCTCGACGATGAGGGCGAAATAGCGCAGATCGTTCAAGTCCATGCCGATCGTCCCATTTATGCAACGAGTCTTGTTGAAATAACCGTCTTATCAATAATTGTCTACACGACACGTTGCAGCCGTTGCGCTGCATTCAAGCGCAAGCCAGCACCAAACGAGACACTCCGGTTCAATAAACCGGATCGAGAGGTGACTTCGCCTTCGAACACGTAGGCGAACACCGAACCCGGGTGACGATGCGGCGCCGAAGCTTTGCCGGGTGCGTAACTCACCAGGACGACGACGCCATGCTTGCGCGACATGTCCGCGAGCTTCTGCTGTTGCAGCACCGTGGTCTGGCCGCCATCGGCGACCTGCGCCAGCGCCAGTCCGGTGAACACCATCGACGCCAGCATCACCGCCAATACCCCCCAAAATCTTGTCGGTTCTCATTGATGTTCTCCTTCAGGTGTATCGGTATGGTTCGAGCAGCGCTTGCTAGCCGCGGCGACGCTTGCAGAGACTTGCCGTGACTGGCCCACGTTTGATGTGATCTCGGGTAATGGGTGCTATGACGCAATAGGCGCGATGGACGGCGTGCCCTGCGTCGTCGGGGATCCGAAGTCCTCGTGGCGCCGAAAACCAACCAGATGCTCACGTCCGATGAACCAGTACCATCGACATTCGGCCGCCAAGGCGACGAGGCCGTCATTGTGAAAGCTGCCACGCAACCCATCCGACACTGGTCGATACAGGATGTGCCGACGCCGATGTGCCTCGACGTGTCCGCCGAGGCGCTCACCAAAGCGGTGGACCCGATGCACGTGGCAAGCGGCAACCCGGGGGTCTTCCACGCGCAGGTGGCGTCGACCCGACTGGGCGCGGCGACGCTGATAAACGCCGCCGGCGGCCAGCACGGATGCGTGCGCGACGAAAACTACATCGCGACCGGCGGCGAGCGCAGTCTGGACTTGATCATCAACACCGCCGCACCGTGGCGACTGACGCAGCGCCGGCCGCTTAGCCTGCGCGCGGGTGATGCGGTCATTCTCGATTCGCAGTTGCCATACGACATCGAGCTCGACGAATTCGCGATCACGCATCTGAGGGTGCCGCAGATGTGGCTGCGCCAATGGTTGCCCACACCCGGCGTTCTGGCTGGCCGGTCGTGCCCAAGGATGCGGTGTGGGGGTGCGGCGTTGACGGCATCAGCACTTTGGCAGACCCCGTCACAGCTGCGTGGGGGGAAGCCCTCGCGCGGCCGGGTCGCGGCCGCCGACGAGCCATGCTGCGCACCCTGAGCTGAGGAGCGCCAAGCCCGCGCACACCGCCATTACCTGGCGAAAGCCGGCGACGAAAGCGTTACCGATGGCTCCGTGCAGCGCCGCGACGTCGCTGACCGATGCGCCGGGTGGCATCTCGATTCCGGCCAGACGCTGGCGCTGCTGGACGACCTGGTCGATCAGTGGCGCTGCCAGCGACGACCCGCGCAGTGTTTCGACGAGGTGGGCATCGAACATCTGCGCCAGGATGATCCCGAAGATGGCGATGGCCAGCAATCGGGCGGTGCTGGAAACCGCGTTGTTGATACCTGAAGCCGCGCCGGAAAGATCGGAACTCACGGCATCTATGACGGTAGTCGTGAGCGGAGCCGCCGTCACCGCCATCCCCAGGCCGAGCGTGACGACGGCCGGAAAGAACGTCACCCAGTAGTTGCCGCCTAGCCCCGGCCGCATCAACAAAGCGAAGCCCGCGGCGGCGATCGCCGGACCGACAACGAGCGGAAGCCGGGGTCCCAGGCGGTCGGCGAGCAGCCCCGATGCGGGGGACAACAGAAACATGATGGCGACGAACGGCAGCATCGCGGCGCCTGCCGCCGTGGCCCCGTAACCCTGGACCTGGATGAGATTCAACGGCAGGAAGTACATGCCACCGCCGAGCGCTGCGTACAGCAGCAACGTCAGCAGGTTGGCACCGGTGAAATTGGCGTTCGCGAAGAGGTGCAGCGGAACCATGGGCGCTTCTGCGCGCCACTCGGCGATGATGAAGCCTGCCAACGCGAGCACGCCAGCGAGTCCGCTGGCAATCACATCAGCCGAGAGCCAGCCGCGGCCCGGCGCCTGGATGAGGGCGTAGACGACGCCTGCGAGTCCTGACGTCACGAGCACCGCACCAAGTGCGTCGAAGCGTCCGCGGGCCTGCGTGCTGCGGCTTTCCGGCACCCGCCAGGCGCAGATGAGGCACAGCACAACACCCAATGGCACGTTGATCAGGAATGCCCAGGGCCATCGAAAGTGCTCGATGAGCCAGCCGCCGAGCAGCGGCCCCACGGCGGCTGCGACGGCGCTCAGTGCCGACCAGGTGCCGATGGCGCCGCCGCGTTCGGCCTGCGGATAAGCCGCGCCGAGGAGCGACAGGCTGCCAGGTACCAGCAGAGCGGCGCCAATACCTTGCACCCCGCGCGCCGCGATCAACAACGCGATCGAGCTCGCCATCGCACAAGCCACGGAGGCGACGGTGAAAATCGCGGCACCGGCCATGAAAACGGCCTTGCGACCGAGCCGATCGCCCAAAGCGCCACCCGCGAGCAACAACGCCGAGAGAAACAGCGCGTAGGCCTCGATCACCCACTGCATTTGTGCCCCGGTCGCATTCAGATCGCGCTGGATCGCCGGCAGGGCGATATTGACGACGGACCCGTCGATAAAGGCCATGCCCGAGCCAAGCACCGCAACCACCATGGTCCAGCGCCGCGCGGCGGGCGCAAAGCCCGCACTCGCACCGGCGTGGAGGATCACGCCGGCGTCGCAGGGAGGTTTGCCGCTCAAGCTCACGGACCGGCATCACCGAAGCGGATCGAGGCACGAATGGCGTCACAGAACGGCCTGCTCTGCAATGCGCCACGACGATCGCGCGCGACCCGGTTGCATACTTCAAGCGGCATGGCCGTTCCTCGACCGCCGTGCGATGACGTCGCTTCACGACGAGCCATCGGCCCAGGCCCCATGGACGATGACGGCGCTGACGGCAACGCTGCCAGCGTGCGCTGAATCGTGAATCATGGCAGCGCGGGCTCGAGACGGTTTACAGCACGGCCAATGCGCAAATCCGGGCGTGAAAGGAATGACATGTCATGCTCCGTGCTTATGAACGCATGTAGCGTCGCCCGGTGGCCGCTCGAAGGCTTGCAGCGGATTGCCCTGACTAGCATGCGCTTGACGCCGGATGTCGCTGCTGTCCGTCGAATGCGCGGCGCCGACGGCGATGCTGTTGTAGTCGCGCGGATCATTGGCCATCGCGACGGGTGCTGTCTCGTCGCGCCTGAAGTGCGGTGCCCGTGCCGCGAACTCAGGAGTGAGTTCGGGCACACGCACAGCGTCGTCAAGAACCCGCTTCAAACCCTGGACACGTCTAGCCATCTTGCACGTGCCGGCATAGACTGGAAAGAAATCAATTAGGAAGGCCAGACATGTCCGCGCCCGCGCGCCCGATAGCCGACACTCGTCGCGAGCAGATTTTTCCCACTCTCGAAGTCATGGAAATAGAGCGGCTGCGGAAATTTGCAGAAGCACGCAGGTACGCGGCCGGCGATTATCTCTCCAGGACCGGCGAAATCGGCCCCGGCATGTTCGTCATTCTCGACGGTGAGGTCGAGATCAGCCAACACGACGGATTCGGTCCGCCCCGCAGCATCGTCACGCTCGTGCCGCGACAATTTTCGGGCGAGTTGACGCACCTCTCGGGAAGGCCTGCGCTGATCGACGCGATCGCGGTGGGCGTCGTCGAAGTGCTGGTGATCGCCCCCGACCGGCTTCGCGATCTCATCATCGCAGAAGCCGAATTGGGCGAGCGCATCATGCGCGCACTCATTCTGCGCCGCGTCGGCCTGCTTGAAACCGGAGGCGGCGGGCCGATCCTGGTCGGCCGCGCGGATAACCGCGACGTCTTACGTCTGGACGGGTTCCTGTCGCGCAACGGGCATCCGCACCAGCGGCTCGACCCGGACCTTGACGCGGGCGCCAAAGCGTTGATCGAGCGTTTTCATGTCGCGCGCGCGGAGTTGCCGATCGTGCTCTGCCCCGGCGGCGAGCTGCTGCGCAATCCCGGCGAAGGTGAACTAGTGTCATGAGTTAGAAGTTCGCAGGCAAAACCTCTCAATGCTCGCCAAGATGGCATCGGCGGACTTGGTCCACACGAATGGCTTGGGGTCGGCGTT